>Ga0206934_1018_pt2 | contig 29944 bp, 22 predicted proteins | sample Alteio_BWOrgHeat_16_FD_152932 | JGI IMG/M metagenome (GOLD analysis project Ga0206934, IMG submission 152932) | Enriched cells from forest soil in Barre Woods Harvard Forest LTER site, Petersham, Massachusetts, United States -... | ecosystem: Environmental > Terrestrial > Soil > Temperate forest >...
TGCAAATTAAACTCCAAGTTCCAACTCAGTCAAATTGTATGGCTTCAAGTTTGAATTTGGAAGAAGATTCCCGAATCCATAGCCTGTCCCATTCCCATTATTGATAGATCCAATCGGGTGGCCGTTGTTGGAGCCTGCAATACTATAGTATAAGCCTGTTTGATAAGGTGACCCAGGATCACCAGTGGAAGTTGAATACGAAGCTCGTATTTTTCCATAACTCATTTTAGGGATGCTGGCTAATTCAGAAAACACCAAGCTAGTACTTACAGCAGGATAAAAAAGAGACTTACCATCGAGTACACTAAATTTATCTTGCCTACCGGTGGTGTTTACAAACAAAATATTTCTGTAGTTAAATTCAGCTGTATAATACCACGACTGGACTTCCTTTTTCTGATTCAAATATCCCTGAGGATTTTTTGCTTCAATATTGGGTTCTGTGTATAAGAACGGAATAGCAAAATTGTTTCCTGAGAAAACGGTATTTTCATAAGAAGCTTTCCTAAGGTTGCCGCCGGCAGACGCAGTTATTGTAATGTCATTCGTTACTTTTTTATTGGCTGTCAAAAGGAAATCGGCATTCTGCTCAACACCTTTAACGTCTGTTTGAACTAACCCCCCAGTATTCAGATAAGCAGTGCCCGAAGGAGTCACGTTAAAATAACGATCAAAATAAGTATCGTTGGCGAACCTTCCCTGAAGAGTTAGCCAGTCAGTGATTGAATAACGAAGCGTTGCAACATTAATGTACCTGTCGCGAGTAGTGTTATTTATAAATTTATATGCTGCAAAATACGGGTTGGTGGCATACGTATTGCTTGAGAAATTAGCTTCGTTTCCATTGGGTAAAGATCCTGATCCGGGCACCAGCGCTGATGTGCTTAAACTGGTCGGTAAGAATAGTATTCCAGCATTGGCGTTACCGGGAGAGTCACTTAACCCTGGTCGGTTGAGGTACGAATCTTTAATATAGTTCGAAACCAAGTCGAAAGTTAACTTTGATAAGATTTTGTAATTTATGTTCAGATTGAATGTCTGCTTGCTAAGTCCGGAGTTGGGAATAATTCCTTTGTTATTTAAATCCGATGCTGAGAATCTATAGCTGCCATTTTCATTACTGTTTCCAATGGATATCGTATTGGTAAAAGTGGTACCTGCTTTATAAAAGTTTTTGAAGTTACTTTTTACTTGAGAAGTGTATGGCCTTGATACGCCATCATAGTTCACCACTGAACTACCGTCTAACGGAGCTCCCCAACTAGATTGGCCACTTTGGTAAGCTGAGTTTGCGTCCGTCGGCTTCGCTCCGAGTGAACCTTGCCCATATTGGGTCTGGAAATCTTTATAGTTAATAGCCTGATCAACAACCAAATTGGTATTGTATTCCACTCCAAAACCCTTTCTGTCTTTCCCGGATTTAGTGGTGATCACAATTACTCCGCCAGCGGCCCTGGATCCATAAAGCGCAGATGCGGCTGCTCCTTTCAGAACTGTAACTTCCTTTATGTCGTCAGGGTTTAAGTTGGCAATTCCGTCACCGTAATCGGCTCCACCATACTGGCCCGCCATCCCTCTGGTTGTATTGTCCATCGGAACACCATTGATTACAAACAATGGGGTCGAGCCATTAACGGAGGTCATCCCTCGTATAACGATGCTACTGGATGACCCTGCTCCTCCAGGTGTTCCACTAATGTTCACGCCTGCAACTCTTCCTTCTAAAGAATTGATTACGTTGGTTTCTCTTGCTTGGGTAAGAGCACCTCCATCGACCTTAGTTACTGCATAACCGATGGCCTTCGAATCTCTTTCTACACCTAAAGCAGTAACCACAACTTCTTGCAATTGGGTTGTATCCTCTTTCAGAGTTATAGCAATAGTCGTCTGATTACCTACCGGCGCTTCAAGAGAAGCAAAACCAATAAAAGAGAAAACTATTATGGCATCGTTGCCATTTACTTCGATGGAGTATTTCCCATCACCATCGGTCGAAGTACCATTGGCGGTACCCTTGACAAGGACGGTCACCCCGGGCAGCGCAGTGCCGTTGGGATCTTTCACAGTCCCTGTTACAATTCGCGATTGTGCCAGGGCTGCAGCTGTCAAACAGCAGATGAGTGCTGCTGTCAACAGGAAGCTTCGGTAGAGTTTAATTTGCATACTTTTTATTTAGGGTTAATAGGAATTATTTTGGTTACTACTTCGTAAACGTACTGTTAAAAAATTAAAAACAAAAGAAAAAACTGAAAATGTGTGCGCACACACTATATTTGTGCGCGTACACATAGATTTTCAATTATATTTGCTTGTTCCTTATTAATGAGTATTAAATCAACACACTAAAAGGATGGCCAAGAAGATTATCCGAATCAAAGACATCGCAAAGACTGCCGGAATTTCCATGGGCTTGATGGATCGAGTTTTGCACAACCCAGGCAAAGTTTCGGATGAAGCTCTTTAAAAAATGGATGTCGTTTTAAAAGAAAAATGAATACAAGCTCAACCTCTTTGTGTGAACGCTGGGTTCAAATAAAGCTTATCGGCTGGTTGCCCTACTTCCCGGCCCTGACCAGTATCCTTAAATGGTGTTTACTCATAAAGGTATCAGGCAAGCAGATTTTTTGCAGAGATTTACACCAAACACAAACTGACTCTAAATCAATACGAGGGAATGGCTAAAAAGATTATCCGAATCAAAGACATCGCAAAAGCTGCCGGAGTTTCGATCGGCACGGTAGACAGAGTCTTACATAATCGAGGCAAAGTCTCCGAAGACGCCTTGAAAAAAGTGACCGCTGTCTTGAAAAAAAATGAGTACAAACCGAATCTTATTGCCAGAACACTTGGCTCCAATAAAGCTTACCGATTAGTTACCCTATTGCCTAACCCCGAGCAGGATCCCTATTGGGCATTTACCTACAAGGGTATCCTGCAGGCCGAAAATGAATGGTCGCACTATGGAGTAAGTATTGTAACCTGCGTTTTTGATTTGCAGGAAAAAAAATCATTTGAAGAAGCTGCCAAAAAAGTGCTCAAACTAAAACCGGACGGAATTCTCATTGCTCCAATTTTTTATAAGGAGGCATTGCCTGTTTTCAAAACCTTCTTTGATAAAGCTATTCCCTACGCATTATTTAATACCCACATTAAGGAGTCCAACGCTATTTCGTTTATTGGGCAGGATTTGTATCACAGTGGCCGTGTAGCTGCAGAATTGATTTGCATCGGACAGAAAGGACCTGGAACGTTTAGTGTGCTGCACGTAGACGAAGACCTCAATGACTCTATTCACTTGTTGGAAAAAGAGAAAGGGTTTAAAGATTATGTCAATGAATTTTACGACGGTCATTCGGTTATAGAATCGCTCAACCGAACCAGTTCTACCGATTTCTCCTTCAAGAAGCGATTGGCCACTCTTTTGAAAAAACCTGATTTGAAAGGAATTTTTGTAAGCTCTTCACGAGGAACAGCGACGGCCGCTTCATTTTTGAAGAGTCACGGAAAGAATGGTATTCGACTGGTGGGGTATGATCTTCTGGAAAAAAATGTTGAGTATTTAAATTCGGGAGTCATCGATTTCCTGATTCATCAGAAACCCCAGCAGCAGGCATTTGAAGGGATCAGTTGTTTGGTTAACCACCTGATTTTTAAAAAGAGCCCGCAACCCATTAATCTATTCCCATTGGAGGTAATCACAAGGCAAAATATGCCGTCGTATCAGGTCGAGTCTATCAACTATCATCCGCAAGGAACCAGTATATTGAATTAGAAAACAAAACAAGAAATATGCCTAACGGTAATACCCTGCACATCAACTTCGAGAAAATCCCTACAGCGATCTATGTATCTGCAGATCAGGCTTCACAATCTGTAGCACGTGAAATTGCCGAACTGATTCGTAAAAAACAGAAAGAAGGAAAAAAGGCAGTGCTTGGCCTCGCAACAGGCTCATCGCCCAAGAAAGTCTACGCTGAACTTATCCGCTTGCATAAAGAAGATGGACTGAGTTTCAAGAATGTGATTTCGTATAATCTGGATGAATATTATCCGATGCAACCCACGGCTCCTCAGAGTTATCACCGGTTTATGAAGGAAAATCTGTTCGACCACGTTGATATTCCTAAGAACCAATATCATCTGCCGGACGGGACAATTGGTATGGAAGGTATCAAAAGCTTTTGCGAAGCTTATGAAAATAAAATCAACGAAGCTGGTGGTCTTGATTTCCAGTTGTTAGGCATTGGCCGAAATGGCCACATCGGATTTAATGAACCGGGCTCTCATACCGATTCGCTCACGCGCTTGATAACACTTGATTTTACTACACGTGCCGATGCTGGTCTCGACTTCGGAGGAGTTGCCAACGTGCCCCGGAAAGCAATTACGTTGGGAATAAAAAAGATAATGCAGGCAAAGCGTATTGTGCTGATCGCTTGGGGAGAACATAAGTCACCAATTATCAGACAGGCTGTAGAAGGGCCGGTGGTTGAATATGTGCCGGCTTCCTATCTGCAAGGTCACCCCAATGCCCAGGTCGTAATGGATGAATCTTGCGCTGCCGGTCTCAGCAGGCGTAAAACCCCTTGGCTATTTGATTCAGTTGAGTGGAATAAGCCGATGATCAAGAAAGCGGTGACCAGTTTGGCGTTTTCTTTAGAGAAACCAATCCTCATGCTTACCAACGAAGATTACAACGAAAATGGTTTAAGCGAGCTATTGGTTCGATACGGACAGGCATACGATATTAATATTGAAGTATTCAATTGGGTGCAGCACACGATTACTGGCTGGCCAGGTGGTAAACCCAACGCAGATGACATGCACAGGCCCGAGCGGGCTACACCTGCCCGGAAACGAGTACTGATTTTTAGTCCGCACCCCGATGATGACATTATATCTATGGGCGGCACATTTCAGCGGTTGGTAGATCAGGGTCATGATGTGCATGTAGCTTATCAAACTTCCGGGAATATAGCAGTAGCTGACGATGAGGCACTCCGGTTCATTGAATTTGTCCTCGACTTTAATTCAAAATTCTCGTTGACCAACGATGCTGCTAATAAGTTATACTTCGAAGCCAGCGGCTTTTTAGAAAAGAAAAAGAAAGGTGAGAAAGATGTCGATGCTTTGCGAACCATCAAAGGGTTGATCCGCGTAAGCGAAGCAAAAAATACGTGTCGCTTTGTTGGTGTGCCTCCAGAGAATATTCATTTCCTGAATATGCCATTTTATGAGACAGGTACGGTACAGAAGAATCCATTGGGCGAAGAGGACTTTAGAATCGTTACTGAATTAATTCGTGAAGTCAAGCCTCATCAGATTTATGCTGCAGGCGATCTGGCTGATCCGCACGGAACGCACAAAGTCTGTCTTGATGCAGTAATCGAAGCACTTCATCGGTTAAAAAGTGAAACTTATATGAAAGATTGCTGGACCTGGCTTTACAAAGGAGCTTGGGCTGAATGGGATATTGATCTCATCGAAATGGCTGTACCGATGAGTCCTGATCAGGTAATGCGCAAACGGATGGGCGTATTTAAGCACCAATCACAGAAGGATGGCGTGGTTTATCAGGGAAATGATGCTCGCGAATTCTGGCAGCGAGCTGAGGATCGCAACAAAGCAACCGCACAACTATATAATAAGCTTGGGCTTGCCGAATACGCAGCCATGGAAGCCTTTGTCCGCCTGAAATTGTAAAGGGATAACCCGGTTTTGGGGATGATCATTTTCTTTTTTACCGTCATCAGGGCGAATAGAAAACGATGTTCAACGAAGTAACTGCAATAAAATAATCAGCAAGGGGCTCAGGATTTAAAAAATTATAGTAAAATTGAGGGTAAAAAAATAAAACCCCATGAAAGTTACTCGTTTTGCAATTGCATCACTTGCCCTTATCCTTACCCTTGGCCTTTGGTCATGCGGGCCAAAGAAAGAAAACTCCGAAAACTCAGATGAATTTAAACAAGCTGAAGAATCGTTGAATGATGAGATTAAGGATGTTGCCTACAATATCCCCTCACCATCTGAAATTCCTTATTTACTACAAGCAACCGGAGCCGAGTTTAACCAAAGTTTATTGAGCGATCGGAAAAAAGCCGACCAATACCTTACCAGAAATGACAAGGCAGCCCTGAATCTTGGCGTTTATGCTTCTGACATAGGTTATCTCGTTTCTTACGACAAAACTCAGGAAGCGATTGACTACATGAACACGTCAAAGAAACTAGCCGATAATCTTGGTGTAATCGGTTCTTTTGACCCGGAAATCCTGAAACGTTTTGAAGCTAATATTTCTAAGAAAGACTCACTTACCAAACTGGTGAACTGGGCGATTCAAAATGCCGACAAGTATTTGAAGAACGATAACCGCAACAAGCCGGCAGCTCTTATGATTGCAGGAAGTTTTATTGAAGGATTATACATTTCGACAGGAGTTATCAAGACATACCCCAAAAATATTCTTAAAGACGATGATCGTATTCTTATCCTTACGCCATTGATTCGCGTGGTTATCCAACAGCGTGAGTCGGTAGGTGAATTGGTGAAGATGCTAGGCGGGGTGGAACAATCTGAGCCAGTTACCTCTCTGCTTGCCAACCTTAATTCTTTGGAAGCAAGCTATCGCGCAATGAATATTGAAGAGCAGATTAAAAACAATCGTGCGGATTTAATTTTGAGCGACAAGAACCTGGCTGAAGTTACTTCAATTGTTGAAAAACTAAGAAAGTCTATAACCGACTAATTCAAAAAACTACTCTAAAATAAGGAAGGCTGTCTAAAAAGGCAGTCTTTTTTGTTGTGCCTATAATTTGATTACAACTTACGACGAGTTAAACGCCATTGGCGTCATCGGTCATCTTTCTTATCTTTAAAAAACTAATCTTTCCACCCATGAGCGAACCAGTACTCAAAGCCATCATCCGCCTGTTTGCATTTGTAGCCAAAGAAGACTCAGTAACTACTCAAGAGCGAGACCATATTCAGGCTTTTCTGGAAGACCATTTGAGTCGCCCGTCGATGGAAAAACATATTCGCCTGTTTGATGAATATGCTAGGGAGATTTCGGATAAACTTAGCGAAGAGAAGGAAAACGAAACTATTGCACAAATATGTTCAGCGATCAACCTTGAGGTAACACAGAAACAAAAAATGGTTGTTTTATTGGAGTTGATGAGCATTGTGATGGCAGACGGTTCTATATCTGTGCGAGAAGACAAGCTTTCAAGGATAATTAGTGAACAGTTCAATATCGCTCTGGCTGATCTTGAACTTATTGAGCAGTTTGTTAACCTTCAAAACCCTGCGCAGGCTAATTCCTCAAACATTCTCATTATCAATAGTGAAAAGGGAAATTCCGGCAGGCACATTTTTCGCCCTGATCTGGATGGATTTATTACGATCCTTCATGTTCCCAGCGTAGAACTTTATTTCTTTAAGTACCTCGGCAAGACTGACGTCTTTCTCAATGGCGTTCCGCAGAAGCCGGGCACAGTCCATGTGCTTGCAACCGGAAGTTCCATTCGGTGGGGAACAGCAGAGCCTGTTTACTATGGAGCGCTTTTGGGTGCATTTAAAAAGACAGGTAAAGAACCAAAGACGAGCTTCGAAGCAAAGAGTATTTCCTTTCAATTTAAAAATGGAAAACTTGGCTTGCGCGAAGTAACCGTGACCGAAGAATCGGGCAACCTAGTGGCACTGATGGGAGCGAGCGGGGCTGGTAAAAGTACGTTGCTTCATGTTCTCAACGGAAATGAAAAGCCATCTAAAGGTCAGGTGCTAATTAATGGAATTGATATTCATCGTAATCCGGAGAAAATTGAAGGGGTGATTGGTTTTGTGCCACAGGATGATTTGCTTATTGAAGATCTCACTGTGTATCAAAATTTATATTTCGCGGCTAAGCTTTGTTTCAGTCATCTCAACGAAGAAGAGATTGACATGTTGGTTTTAAAAACATTGGATGACCTTGGTTTGAATGAGGCAAAAGATTTAAAAGTAGGATCGCCTTTGCAAAAAACAATTAGTGGTGGCCAGCGGAAGCGATTAAATATTGGCTTGGAATTACTGCGCGAGCCTGCCGTGCTTTTTGTTGATGAACCAACTTCAGGACTTTCATCGCGTGATTCTGAGAATATAATTGACTTACTCAAAGAACTTTCCTTGAAGGGCAAATTGGTCTTTGCTGTTATCCATCAACCATCGTCAGATATTTTTAAGATGTTTGACCGTCTGGTGATCCTTGATACTGGCGGTTACCAAATTTATTATGGCAACCCTGTCGATGCTGTGATTTATTTCAAGAAGAACATCAACATGATAAATAGTGACGAAGGTGAATGTCACACTTGTGGTAACGTAAACCCCGAACAGATTTTCAATATTATTGAAACGAAAGTAATTAACGAGTTTGGCAACTTTACCAATGAGCGGAAATTTTCAGCCGAACAGTGGAACAACATATTTAAAGAGCGTGTGAAACTCCCTGCGGTAGTAAGGCATAATGAGATGCCACACTCTACTTTGAGGATTCCTAAATGGCTTAAGCAAACTCATTTGTTTTCATTGCGCGACATTCTATCCAAATTCAGCAACACCCAATATCTGGTAATCAACTTGCTTGAGGCGCCTGCACTGGCGTTTATTCTGGCTTTTATAGTGAGATATTATGATTCTGATAACCAGCTAAATACCGGATATATCTTTAGCAAGAATCTAAATATGCCTGCTTATTTTTTTATGAGTGTGATCGTGGCGCTTTTTATGGGGCTGACGGTGAGTGCCGAAGAAATCATTCGTGACCGTAAAATCTTAAAACGTGAAAAATTTCTGCACCTGAACCGAAGCAGCTATATCTTTTCTAAAATTTCTATTTTGTTTGCCATCTCAGCCATCCAAACCTTTCTGTTTGTGTTAGTGGGTAATTACATTCTTGAAATCAAAGGAATGTTTATGATCCATTGGGCTATTTTGTTTACCACTTCCTGTTTTGCCAATTTGCTTGGGCTTAATATTTCTTCAGCCTTCAATTCAGCAGTTACGATTTATATACTGATCCCGATCCTTCTTATCCCGCAATTGATACTAAGTGGAGTAGTTGTAAAGTTTGACAAGCTCAATCCTACTATTGGCAACACTGCTACTGTACCGATGGTGGGAGATATGATGGCGTCGCGTTGGGCTTTTGAAGCCGCTATGGTAGCTCAATACAAAGACAATGAGTTTGAACAACAGTTTTATTTGTACGACAAAACCATGGCCGATGCCGATTATAAGAAAGTCTATTACATTCCCGAACTCGAAAGCCGTCTTGATTTCATAAACCTTAATTATAAAAATTCGGCTATAACCGATGTGGTAAATAAACACTTGAAGATATTACATGCCGAAATCCGTGATGAGCTGAATGTCATTGGAAAAAATGATTTTAAATATCTTGATAAGCTGGCTCCAGGCAAATACGACTCACTAACCCATTCTGAGACTGTGGCTTTTTTTGATGCGCTAAAGAAATTTTATAATAACCGTTATGCCAAGGCCGATAAATTGAAGGACGCGAAGATTAACAGAGAAACAAACACTGCAGCGAAAGAAAAAGCGTTTGAGGAGGAGAGAAATTCATATCAGAATGAAGCGATCACCGAACTGGTTAAGAACTCTTCCGAATTTAACCGGATCATTGAGACAGATGGCAAATTGGTTCAGAAAATTTATCCGATCTACAAAGATCCTGATCCTGAGCACATGGTAGATTTTGACGCACAGTTTTATATGCCCTCTAAGCATTTCCTTAATCGCAATATTGACACCTTCTCCTTTAATCTTGGTGTTATTTGGTCTATGACTTTGGTGTTGGCGATTGCCCTTTATTTTGAAGTGCTTTTGAAAATTATTGAAGGTATTGGCAACGTCTATAGTAAAATTCCAAAACGGATGTAAGCATGTTCTTTTTCCTTTCGAAGATACTTGCATATCTGATCATGCCCTTGCTGATCATTTGTGGATTTTTGGTTGCCTCAGCTCTGGTAAAAAACCCATCTCGCAAAAAGAGATTATTCTATATCGGGTTGAGCCTTTTGCTTTTTGCCTCAAATGATTTCATTGTCAATGAAGTTGTATTACTATGGGAAGTGCCCATCACGCCTATGCAGGACATAAGGAAAACCTATGCGTGGGGAATTGTGTTAACTGGTGTAACAAAGTTCGACTCGGGGCCCAGGGATAGAGTTTTTTTTAACCGTGGTGCTGACCGGGTTACTCACGCTGTGCAATTGTACAAAATGGGCAAGATTAAGAAAATACTTGTTACGGGCGGCAGCGGACGACTTGATACACCCGAAAGAAAGGAGGCCGATGAAGTTGCAGAAGCTTTATTGCTGATGGGCGTGCCTGCAGAAGACATTGTTAAAGAAGCAATTTCACGGAATACACATGAGTCGGCTGTGGAAGTGAAAAAGATATTACAAGGCAACGCAACGCCGGCAGAGTGCTTACTCATCACATCGGCATATCACATGCGCAGATCGCGAGCTTGTTATGCAAAAGTTGGCTGGTCGATGGACGGCTTTAGCGTTGACTTTATTTCGCATAGGCGAAGATTTTCCGTCGACGCCCTTTTGTTTCCAAAGGTGGAGGCAATTTCCAATTGGCAAACTCTTTTGAAGGAATGGGCTGGTATGATTACCTACAAGCTTGCCGGATACATCTGACAATTACTTAAGAGCACTTAGTCTAAAATATTCCACTCTTCGTTTAACACAGGAATGGCCTGATGAGCCGTGAGGTCGAATTGGCAAGGCACGACTGACACATAATTATTAGCGATAGCCCACTCATCATTGTCTTCGCCCTTGTCGAAATTCACAAAATTTCCGGTCATCCAAAAATAGCTTCGGCCATTCGGATCAAATCGCTGGTCAAAATCTTCTACCCATTTGGCGTTGGCTTGCCTGCATATTCGTATGCCTTTGATGGCTTCTTTGCGTTTAGGCGGGATATTCACATTTAATGCAGTGCCTTTAGGTAATCCTTTTTTCAAAACCTGCTGAACAATTTTTTTGACGAACTCAGACGTATGAGAGAAGTCGGCTTGATGGCTATAATCACACAACGAAAAGCCGATAGCTGGTGTGCCTTCAATTGCGCCTTCAATCGCTGCCGACATCGTGCCAGAATATAATACACTGATAGATGTATTGCTGCCATGGTTTATACCGCTTACTACGATATCGGGCTGACGATTTCCTTTTAAAACAAAATGACGGGCCATTTTTACACAGTCAGCCGGAGTGCCGCTGCATTCATAAGCTTTTACACCTTCAAAAATGAAGGACTCGTTTAGGCGCAGTGTATCACCAACAGTAATCGCATGCCCCATTCCTGACTGTGGGCCGTCGGGTGCTACCACCAGTACTTCACCTAATTCCTTCATTACATTTACCAAATTCAGAATACCACGGGAGGTAATACCGTCATCATTGGAAACTAAGATCAGAGGTTTTTGCATGGAGGTTTTAGGAAAGTTTATTTATGGGTGAAGGTCGAGTTATAGTAGTCAATAATGCTTTTGAGCTGATATTTATTGTCAAAGTCAAGCTTGTATTCTTTTACATAGGCATGAACATCGTCGGCCTTATTGCCCATCAGATCATACCATGCGTTTTTACCTCCTTTAAAAAGCTCAATGTCTCCATTCTCTTTTAACGTATAGTATGTATGGGCCAAGACTTTTCGTTGGTTGTAACTATTATACATCATGTAGGGAGAATAACTATAGCTTCTAACTTCTACTTTCTCTCTTGATAGTAATGTAATTTTTCCCTCTGATAGGACTTCAAAAAAGATCGGGGTTTTGTAGCCACCAGATGGTGAGTAGGGAAGGGAGTAGAATTGGCGATAGCGCCTATAGGTCTGATCATAGATTTCAAATAAAAGAATTTTTCGAGCTGAAAAACTTTCGAGACGGCCGGAATATTTGATTAGGAGCAGGTCTTGAAGATCGTATTTCACGGAGCCCTTAAGAGTGTCTCCGCTTTCCAAGACGATCTTGCCTTCATGCCAAAGATCGAACGGAAATAATTGAGCAAAGGAAAAAACCGGAAAAAAGAAAATCGCTAAAAAAACAATCCGCTTCATTACTTTTTCAAAATCAAATGACCAAGTTTATCACGTTTGGTTTGTAAGTACTTTTCGTTGTGCCGGTTAGGCTCTATTTCGATTGGAATATTTTCAACAATTTCAAGCCCGTAGCCCATCAGTCCTATACGTTTTTTAGGGTTGTTGGTAATGAGCCGCAATTTAGAAATACCCAAATCGTGGAGAATCTGGGCGCCAATACCGTAATCACGGTTATCCATATCAAATCCCAATTGCAGATTAGCTTCCACGGTATCCAGACCTTGTTCCTGCAATTTATACGCTTTCAATTTATTTAATAACCCAATACCCCGGCCTTCTTGTTTCATATAAAGTACCACACCCTTGCCCTCATTTTCCACCATCATCATGGCATTCTTAAGTTGCGAGCCGCAATCACATCGGCAAGAGCCAAAGATGTCGCCCGTCACACACGATGAGTGCACGCGTACCATTACGGGTTCATCTTTTTCCCAACTTCCCTTCACAAGTGCCATGTGGATTTCGCGGGTTGCCTTTTCTTCATAGGCAACTAATTTAAAATCACCGTACTCAGTAGGCAGCTCGACATCCAAATGTCGTTTGATCTGACTCTCAAATTTCATCCGGAATGCGATGAGGTCTTTGATTGTGATCAATTTCAACTTGAATTTGTCCGCGACCTTGCGTAAGTCGGGAAGCCTCGCCATGGTGCCGTCTTCGTTCATGATTTCTACCAGCACACCAGCTGGTCTAAAGCCAGCGAGTCTCGCCAAGTCAATGGCTGCTTCGGTATGGCCCGTTCTGCGCAGTACTCCTTCTTTCTTTGCTTTGAGCGGAAAAATATGTCCTGGTTTACCAAGCTCTTCGGGTCTAGTTTCAGGATCGACCAATGCTTTGATAGTTTTGAAACGGTCGTGTGCCGAAATGCCAGTGGTACAGCCGTGACCAATAAGATCTACTGAAACTGTAAAAGGAGTTTCGAAGACTGCTGTGTTTTTGCCTACCATCAAGTCGAGTTTCAATTCTTCGCAGCGGTCTTCCATCAACGGTACGCAGATCAATCCGCGGCCGTGGGTAGCCATAAAGTTTACGATCTCGGGTGTTATTGTTTCCGCGGCACAAATAAAGTCACCTTCGTTTTCGCGATCTTCATCATCAACTACAATTACGACTTTGCCGTTACGGATTTCCTCCAACGCTTCTTCTATCGTGTCTATTTTGATTTTTTCACTCATTGGTCTTAGTTTTCTCTTTCTACTTTCAACTTTTAGTTTTTCGCTTTCAACTTTTCTACGCTAAACCTCATTTCGCTACCACTATTCCTAAACTTCCGGCCAACTCACTCTCTGCCTTCTTTAAACCGATTTGCATTTCCAATGCCTTGTCCAGTTCATCCCAATTGCCTGCTGCATCGGCCAGTTTAACAAGTTGGAGGTTATCTTCCAACATTTTTTGGACTACACGGAATTTCAATCGCAAAACGTTACTCAAGGCCATTTCATTAAGTACATCTTTTTCTTTTGGAATGAAGATATGAAACTTGTCGCCCCAATGCGGACTGGTATCGTATCGGGACATGATTAAGTCTGAAACAACTTTTTTTACAGCTTCGTTCTCATCACGTAGAAAATGCTGGCTGTCAACAGTTTTATTGTTTTGAACAGCAGTTTTGAATTTTTCATATATATCCTTGAACACAGCATTGGTAAATTCAACATCTTCCAGCTCATGCAATAAGAATTCCGCCAAGTTTTGCTGTTCTAGTGATTGATCGGCATAGTTTAGAAGCAGACGGATCGTTTCACGTTCTTGATAGTAAATCTGAGAGGCAGGATCAACTTTTATTAACGGTTCTTGCGATTCAATAACTGCTTCAAGAAGGGTTTCTCTTGTTCTCTCGCTATTTAGACTTTTCTCCTTTTTTTTGCGAATCTTATTAGTTTCCTCAATGACTACTTTAAGGTCAAAATCGAATTTGTTTTTAACCATTTCATAGTAAGGCACCCTCTTTCGTTCGTCTGGGATAAGAGACAAACTCTCCAATACAGAAATAAAGGCATTACTCTTTTTTAAAGGATCATTTTTAATATTTTCTGGAAAAGAGTCAACTACGTAGGATATGAAGTCTTTTTTATTCCGTTTAAGGAAATTGTGAAACTCACTTGTGCCAATCTTTCTTGAATAACTATCTGGATCTTCCCCATCGGGGAATAGAACAACTGAAACATTTAATCCAGATTCCAATATCATATTAATCCCTCGAATAGATGCCTTAATCCCGGCCGAATCCCCATCAAAAAGAACGGTGATATTCTCTGTAAACCTTCGGATCAGTTTAATTTGATTTTCGGTAAGTGCAGTACCGCTCGATGCCACTACGTTTTCGACATCGGCCTGGTGCATCGAGATCACATCGGTGTAGCCTTCAACTAAATAGCAAGTATCATTTTGACGAATCGCGTTTTTGCCCTGGTACAAGCCGTATAGGACATCGCTCTTGTGATAGATATCCGTTTCTGGCGAGTTGATATACTTCGGCTGATTTTTTTCCTTGCCGAGCATGCGTGCGCCAAATGCAATTACTTTTCCGGCAAGATTATGGACTGGAAAAATTACCCTTCCGCGGAAGCGATCATAGCTTGAGCCGTCTTCTTTTTTTACGACTAGGCCTGTCTTTTCAAGAAGTTCTTTGTTATAGCCTTTGGCAATGGCTTCGTTGCTGAAATTCTCCCAGCCTTCGAGTGCATAGCCAAGTTCGAATTTTTCGAGCGTGCGATCGTTAAAGCCGCGCTCACGAAAATAACTAAGCCCAATACTTTGCCCTTCCTCAACAGTCGTTAAAACATTTTTGTAATAGTCTTTGGCAAAGTTCATCAGGATGTAAAGCCCCTCACGCTCACTTTGCTCTTCCTTGGATTCGTTGAGTGTACGATCTTCTTTGATTTCTACACCGTATTTTTTGGCGAGATACCGAATGGCTTCTGCGTAGCTTAGTTTCTCGTGTTCCATTACGAAAGTAAAAGCATCGCCACCCTTGCCGCTGCTGAAGTCTTTAAAAATCCCTTTAGCCGGAACTACAAAAAATGAAGCTGTTTTTTCGTTATTGAAAGGACTAAGTGCCTTATAGTTTTGTCCGGATTTCTTCAACGACACGAAGTCGCTGATGACATCCACAATGTCCATCCGGTTTTTGACTTCCTCTATCGTTTCGCGCGTGATCAAACTGGAATTTGCTCTAGTTTCAAATCGGGTACACCTGAGGGTTTGATTTCATTTATCAAGTCGATAGCGGCATCAATTCCCGATCGGATAATATCGAATTTGGTTTCTCCTTCATAATATCCGACCAAGTGCAAAATTTCATATGCTGTATTGAATGTTTTAAGTATAGCCTCGTCGATTTTTACCAAACGAGTCCGGTAATCGTCAACGCTAATTCGTGCACCTTTTTTCTTCTCAATGGATTTCCCCTTCATCGCCAAATATGTATCCGCTGCCAGAAGCACACCATTATAAGCAGTTGCACAAGCCATGCACACATATTTATCATCTTCATAATATTTGTCCTTCTTTCGCGCTTTTGTGCGCAAGATTTCAGACGCGTTTTCGATATAACGGATGGCCTCCCGGTGGCGACTTTGCCTTTCTTTACCAGACATTGGTGTATTCGTTTTGAAATTGAAGCAAAGATACTTTATAGTTATGAATCTATTTGCCGAACTCTTGCCGGTTAGTTTTGTTTTAGATGTAAATTGCACCTTTTTACAGGCATGAAAATACAATCTACCGATATCCTAAAAGCACTTTCAACGGTTGAGGATCCTGACCTGAAGAAGGACTTGGTGACGTTGAACATGATTAAAGACATTGCTTTAACAGAAGGCAAGGTCAGTTTTACGGTTGTACTTACCACACCTGCCTGCCCGTTGAAGGAGAAAATCAGGAAAGATTGCGAAGATGCAGTAGAAAAAGTGGTTCCAGCTGGTACGCTCATCAATATCTTCATGACATCATCGGTAACTTCGCTTCGCGACAATGCGCCATTGTTACCTGGTGTAAAAAATATTATTGCTATTGCATCTGGTAAAGGCGGTGTAGGAAAATCTACAGTAACCACGAACCTGGCGGTGGCTTTGGCTCAGTCGGGAGCGAGTGTTGGCTTGATTGACGCAGATATTTCGGGCCCATCGATTCCGGTAATGTTCAATTGCGAGCGAGAGCAACCCGAAGTGAAAGTTGTCAATGGAAAGAATATCATTGTTCCGCTGCAGCAATATGGTGTGAAGTTAATTTCAATAGGATTTCTTGCTCCGCCCGAAAGCGCAGTGGTTTGGCGAGGACCTATGGCCAGTTCGGCTTTAAAACAATTCATTAGTGATGCCGATTGGGGAGAACTGGATTATTTATTAATTGACTTACCTCCGGGTACAAGCGATATTCATTTGACATTAGTGCAGACGGTGCCGGTCACGGGTGCTGTTATTGTTACCACACCACAAAAAGTGGCCCTTGCCGATGCAATGAAAGGCTTGGCGATGTTTAAGCAGCCGCAGATTAATGTACCTATCCTCGGTGTAGTAGAAAACATGGCCTACTTTACGCCCGAAGAATTGCCAGACAACAAATATTTTATCTTTGGAAAAGACGGAGGTAAGAACTTAGCAGAGAAGTTTGGTGTTCCCCTGCTCGGGCAGATTCCATTGGTGCAAAGCATTCGCGAAAGCGGAGACAGTGGCTTACCGGTGGTAATGAAAGAAGGAGCTACGGCATTGGCTTTCCGTGATTTGGCCGAAAACCTGGCGCGACAGGTTGCGATTAGAAATGCTACCTTTACTACTACGAAAAAAGTTGAACTGACTGTATAATGGAAATTAAAATAGACGAAATCACCGAACGCATTGAAGCCTCATTGGATGGCATTCGCCCTTACCTCGAAGCTGACGGTGGTAACATTCGCGTATTGGAAATTACCGAAGACAAGGTTTTGCGATTGGAATTTGTAGGAAATTGCGGCACCTGCCCAATGTCTACAATGACATTTAAAGCTGGTGTGGAGGAGGCAGTCAAACGGCTGGTTCCGGAAATCAAAAGCATTGAAGTCATCAATTTATCTTAGCTCCCAGTCTGCGTATATCCAAGCCTTCCCAGTCAATAATCTGATTATTTTTTGATCTATTAAACTTACCTTTCGGCCTATACTCTAATTCACTTTTAGGCGTTAAGGTTATCTTGCAAAGATTATGCTGAGGGTATTTTTTGTTGTTACACTTTCACTGGTCCTCTTTTTTGCTCGTGCCCAAGAGCGTTGTGGTACAGTGCAATACCAAAAACTACTTCAACAAAGAAACCCATCGAGGGAGACTACTGACCAGTTTGAATCGTGGATCAAAAATAAAATAGCCCAAAGGGCAGCGGCTTTTAAAGCCAACCGTGTAGAAAGCTCCAATTATGTAGTGCCTGTAGTGGTGCATGTTATCCACAATGGAGAAGCTGTCGGTACTGGTACCAATATTTCTGATGCTCAGATACTTTCACAAATCCCGGTGCTCAACAATGATTACAATAGACTGAATTCAGATGCATCAAATACACTGGCCGAATTCACCTCAGTAGCGGGCGAGTTCCCAATTACGTTTGTAATGGCCAAGCAAGACCCAGATGGACTTGCAACCAATGGAATTGTACGTGTGAAGGGAACACAGACGTCTTGGGATATTTCTGACAACTATACATTTAAGGCGTTAAGTTATTGGCCTGCCGAAGACTATTTGAACATCTGGATAGTTGATCTCACAGGCGGATTGATTGGCTATACGCAACTTCCGGTTTCATCTACATTGCAAGGCTTGCAAGACGCTTCTAATGACAGACTAACCGATGGTGTGGTAGTGGACTATCAAACTTATGGAACATCACAGGCAAGCGGTGGAAGTGCTTTCAATTTATTATCCGAATATGCTTTGGGAAGGACTGCTACTCACGAGATAGGTCATTTCTTTGGCCTGCGGCACGTATGGGGCGATGTAAACTCTTGCGATCCCAGTGTCAGCACGGATTACGTTTCCGATACTCCGATTCAAAATACAGATTACAACGGGCTTTGCCCAACCGGTATTCAGGTTGAATGTAATGTTCATACGATGTACTCTAATTATATGAACTACACCGATGATGCCTGCATGAATATTTTCTCTCAAGGGCAGGTAGACAGGATGGATGTCATTATTAATAACGGCCCACGTAGGGCAAGTCTCCTTACTTCACCAGGCTTACAACCTCCGTCACCGGTAGCCAATGACTTGGGTATAAAAACGATTGACGTACCAGGAGCCACGGCTTGCCAGGGAAGTGTAACACCGTCTATTACGATTCGCAATTTTGGATCAAACTCAATTTCGTCAGCACAAATTTTATTTTATTTGAATGGAAACTCTACCGAAACTAAGACATTTTCTCCCTTGAGTCTTGCATCAACTGATGAGACGTCGGTCAGTTTTTCTTCTGTTCCTGTAAATGCTGGTTCGTCAAATGTTTTTGCATTTAAGATTATTCAGACTAATGCCGGCACTGATGGCAATCCTGCCAACGATTCTCTGGCTATTTCTACACTTATTCCAGGCAATGCTGCGTTGCCATTGGTCGAGCCTTTTAATACAACACCAACTGGCTGGCAGATTACGAACCCCGATGAGCTAATTACGTGGAGCAATATTTCCTTGTCGGGATCTAATAATGCCATGTATCTTAATTTTTACAACTACGACAACGCGGGTTCGTCAGACATGCTAATCACCCCCGTGCTTGACCTTACCACCGCGACTACCGCTTCTCTTTCGTTTGATTATGCTTATGCTCAGTATCAGCAGGGCACCAACGACGGGTTGCGAGTTCTTGTATCTTCAGTTTGTGATTTTAGTGGCTCTCCGGTCGTTATTTTTGATAAAAGCGGAAGCTCCCTGGCCACAGCGACTGCTACGAGCTCTTCATTTACACCTACAGCTTCTCAATGGACGACATCGGTAATTTCGCTCAACCAGTTTATTGGTCAAAAAATCCAGATCGCTTTTGAGGGAATCAACGATTATGGTAATAATTTGTATCTGGATAATGTAAGCGTACTTAATAACCCGCTCACTTCGTTTGCACTGAGCGCTCTGGTTAGCCCTTCGCCAGTGAGTTGCACTGCCAACGTTTCGCCTGTGATTACTGTGAAGAACATGGGCAATACCAATATCAATTCCTTTACGGTTAACGTCTATGTCAACGGCCAGAAGACAACACAACAGGTGACCGCAGCTTCTTTGGATTTTGCTGTAGCCAAGAACTTCACACTTTCGTCGGCTTCGTTTGTCAATGGAAACAATACCCTGGCAATTGCAATAAAATCTCCCAACGGGATTGCTGGAGCTATCTCTGCCACTGACAGCCTTTCCACTAACTTGGTGATTAACTCGGCAACTGATGTAATTCCTTTGCGGGAAAATTTCGATGACAATTTTACTTCCGCCTGGTCGATTGTCAGCCCGCATGCAGGGCAAGTGTGGTATCAGGCTAAAACTAACAAATCAATTTCTCTGCTTTTTAGCGCGTTTGGTTATCCAACTCTCGGAGAACAGTCGTGGCTGGTCTCTCCCGTACTTGATTTCTCCAATACCAAAACAGCAAGTGTATTTTTTGAAACAAGCTATGCTTTCAATACTTCAGGCAGTGAAACGCTGCAAGTATATTCTTCCACTGACTGTGGCGAAACCTTTAATAAATTATTATTTACATCCTCGGGCTCTTCATTGTCCAATACTAACTCCAGCACCTCCTGGCTGCCATCAAATGACAGTCAGTGGACAAAAAACTATGTCAACCTCGACAGCGTAGCCGGTAAGGAAAATGTTCGTCTCGCCTTTGTGGCTACCAATGGTGATGGGAATAATTTATACATCGACAATATTGAATTTTTTGCTAATGACAATTCGTCTCCAGCGTCTATTGACGGACTTTATTCTGTTTACGGAGGACAGACTACTCCCGTACAGGTAACATTTAATTTGCCAGAAAGGCAGCCTGTGCGCATGCAGGTTTATGATATGCTCGGGCATGCCGTTTCTGACAATCTATTCCCCGATACATTGAATCAAACGTACACTCTCGATTTTCCATACGGAGCGGGTGGAGTCTACATTGTTCGTGTGCAAACAGCCACAAGTCTTAGCTCAACCAAAGTGTTGCTCGGTTATTGACCGAAAAATTAGGCACAGGGCGTGGAAATGCCCTAAAACCTCAACATCTTTGAGCAAGAAAATTAGCACATGGGCAGAAAGAAAATTGCAATCCTTTATGGCGGTCGCTCAGTCGAGCATGGGGTTTCTGTAAACTCGGCCAGAAACATTTTTCAATTCATCGATCAGAAGAAATTCAAACCCATAGTGATTGGTATCACCGAAAAAGGTGCCTGGTACCTTACAAAAGACGTTACTTCTAAAATAAAAAAGGGTGAGAAGCTCTCGGTAGAACTGAATGCAGGCAATCCGGTTTTTAAAACAAAAAAAAGGAGCTTCACTCCGGACATTGTTTTCCCGGTATTACACGGAACAGATGGTGAAGACGGTAGTATTCAGGGATTGCTGAAGGCCTTGAGTCTTCCGATGGTCGGTACGGGTGTTCTTGGTTCAGCCATGGCCATGAATAAACTGATTGCAAAGAAATTATTGAAAGAAGCTGGTCTGCCAGTTGCCGATTTTTCTTATTGCTTTTACCCCGATCGGAAAAAACTGGAGTTTGAAAAAATAAGGAAATCATTGGGCCTGCCTTTTATGGTGAAGTCAGCAAGCCTTGGTTCATCTGTGGGCGTATCGAAAGTGAAATCGAAAGATGATTTCAAGAAGGCAGTGGATGAAGGTTTTCGTTATGACGACTGTGTATTGTTTGAAAAATACATTCAGGGACGAGAGATTGAGTGTGCAGTGCTGGGCAACACGCCGGCTACGGCTTCATTGCCAGGTGAGATTATCATCAGTAAGAATTATGAGTTTTATACTTTTGACGCCAAGTACGTAGATGGCGAGGCCGTGAGCATTGAAGTTCCCGCCAAATTAAGTGCTGATATCTCAAAGAAAATTCGTGAGCATTCGTTGCTGGCATTTCAGGCTTTGTGCTGTGAAGATTTTGCACGGGTCGATTTGTTTTTGACCAGTTCGGGAAAGGTTTACGTAAATGAGATAAACACGATCCCGGGCTTTACCAATTCAAGTATGTTTCCGATGATGTGGAAGGAGCGAGGCATTTCATTTACAGATTTAATATCGAAATTAGTTGATCTGGCCCAAAACAGGTTTGATCATTCACAACGCGTTGTACGAGGCTATTCTTCGTCACTGAAGTTTTAAATTATGAACATTAAAAAGATATTAAAAGACGATTCCGTTGGCGGCTTGATTAAGAATCTGGCTATTGCTGTAGGAATACTGCTGTTTTTTTGCATCATCTATTTTTATATCTATTTACCTAACATTACCAGCCATGGCGAATTGGTAGATGTGCCCGATTTGAAGGGTGTGAAAGTAGAAGACCTTGAGAAATTTTTGAAGCAGCACCAACTCCGCTTTTCGGTGAATGATTCGGCTTACACCGATACCTTGCCTGCACTTAGTGTACTCCGGCAATTTCCTGTGCCCGGATCTAAAGTGAAAGGGAACCGCGTGGTGTATGTTTCGCTTAACCGGGTAAAGCCACCCTCACTGCCGATGCCTGATCTTACTGACGGCTCGCTCGTCAATGCCAAAGCTGTATTGAAAAGCAATGAATTGAAGCTGGGGCGTATCTACTACGAAGCCAGCCCGTTCAAAAATTTGGTAAGGGAGCTCCGGTTTCATGGACTGCCGATCGCTGCAGGTACCAGGTTGCCAAAAGGCTCAGTGATCGATTTGGTTGTTGGCGATGGGTACGGACCCGCCGACTTTACTATTGGCAACGTGATAGGCGATACTTACGAAACTGCCTTACGAAAACTTTCCGGGTGGAATTTGCACCTGGGCAAAGTAGAAATCGCGGAAGGCGCAGATACTACAGGTGTGGCTTCGTTCGTTCTCAAACAATATCCTCTTTCGGGCGACTCTGTGCGTGTGGGTGACCCGGTCGATTTGTGGTTGGCTCCCAAGGGTTACAAAGAGCCTGAAAAAGGGAATGAAGGAAACCTCTAGCATGCGATTAGTTTTAACCTTGACTTTTGTTTTTTGTTCTGTTCTAAGTTTGGCGCAGCTGGTCCAGACGCCAATTGTACATAAGTCGAGGCCTCACAAGCAAAATCCTACGGCGCGTGCTCAGGGACTTACAGCTATGCAGTTGCCTTTTTGGGACGATTTTTCTTTCAACGTTCCCCCAGCAATGGATACCGTTATAGCATTTCCTAATGACAGTCTTTGGCAGTACGGTCACTCCGTTTGGGTAAACACCGGCATGGGTATCAATCCGCCCACAATGAAAGTAGCCACCTTTGACGGGATTGATTCCACTGCATTACCGTATAGTATTAATCTTCCATTAGCCAAAGGGATCGCCGACAGACTCGTGTCGAGACCATTGCGTATGGATTTGGTAGATCCTGCTTTGCAGGATTCGGTTTTCATTTTCTTTTATTACCAATATGAAGGAAATGGCGAGCCGCCCGATCAAGGCGATGAGTTTTCGCTTTGGTTTAAAAACGATTCGAGCACGTGGGATAAAGTGTGGGCGGTGCAAGTGGACAGCACCAGCGACAAAACAAAATTCATTCCTGTAAAGCTGTACATTAAAGACACTATTTATTTTCATAACAATTTTCAATTTCGTTTTCAGAATTTTGCCCGGCTTTCGGGGCCGTTTGATACCTGGAATCTCGATTATGTTTATGTCAGTAACGGAAAAAGTCAATATGCTCCCAACTATGCCGACTTCCCCGACCGTGCAATAGCAGCACCACTTACTTCAGCATTCGACCAATACCAGTCAATTCCGGTTCGACATTTCTTATCAAAAGGCGATAGTCTTTTTACTTACCCGTCAATCTCGGTTACTAATCAGAGAAAAGACCAAACGCTAAAAGCGAACTATGCGCAGCCGGTAAATCTTGTGACGCACCTGACACAGGTTACTCGGTTAAATAAAGTAGTGAAGGACAGTACGTTCTTGCTTGATTCGCTTTCTGCGCAGGCGGTCTATTACGATTCAAAAACCGTATTTACGCTAAATAAGAAACCAACGTTCGCTAACCTGAATCCGAAGGTAGATTCCATTGCACTAAAATTTCATATCAAGCTGAATACAGGTGATAATGTGAAGAAAGTAAGTGTGAATGTTGGTGATTATGACACTATAGCCTACAACGGAATTGAGTTTCGATATAATGATACAACGAGTACTAACTTCATTTTGAGGAATTACTATGCCTATGATGACGGTGTGGCCGAATACGCTGTCACGCTCACACAGCCGGGATCTTACTTGGCCTACCAGTTTGATATGATGTATTCGCATCCCGATACATTAATTGCCGTGGATATCTATTTTCCACATGTGGGTGATGAATCTAATCAGGTGGTGCAACTTCAGATATTAGACAATCAACCGCTCGACAGCACTAATGCTAATCCAACCGTATTACAGCAACAAGACTTGATTGTGCAGCGGACCGAGAACAATATTTTCGTTCGAGTCCTTTTAGAACAGGCGGTGTTGGTCAGCAAGAGGTTTTATGTTGGCTATAAACAGAATTCGTTTGCAACTATCGGTGTGGGCTTTGATAAAAACTCTAGCTCGGGAAGTAAAATATTTTACAATACGGCCGGTGTATGGGAGCAGAATACCACATTGAATGGGAATATGATGATCAGGCCGGTCTTTGGCAAGGGATTAGTTCAGGTACCAACTGCAGTAAAAGATGAGAGTGCTTTTATTTACCCGAATCCTAATAATGGCACCTTTTATTTCCCGGAACCAGTTCAGGGTGTAAAAGTTGTTGATGTAGCTGGCCGAGCAATCCCGTTCCTGCAGGAGGACTTTTTCGAACAAACAAAGATTACGCTTTTACAAACCTCAACAGGACTTTACCTGGTACGCTATTTCAAAGACAATCAATGGCGCACAATGAAAATTATGGTGTTGCAGTAGGTACAATCATGATGTCGATCGGGTTGGGAGTCAGGCAAAGAATAAAAATTGCTAATGCGATCCATCCCAAGATTTTTCTTTTCAAGTCAAGTGGTTGCTCAATGTCAGAACGTGGATGAGGTATGCCCACCATCCATCCGACTAAAATAACAAAAGCCAGCCAGCCTGAGTAGCCATGAACTGTTGGCATCAGCCAGCCTATTGAATATTGTAAAGTGAAAATCAGGAGTGCATACATCAGGCGGTCGCGTTTCTTTTCAAAAAGACTTCGTAAGGCCATGAACAGGAAGAAAATATATAAAGGGATTTCAATAAGCAATTGATCTGTTGGCGTTTTTATGTCGATATAGCCAAGGCCGGTGTATAAGAGTAGCATGAAATAGATAGTTGTGGCCACGATGCGATGCCATTTATAGCCAACGAGTCCGTACAGCACATGACCTCCATCCAATTGGCCGATAGGCAATAAGTTCATGCAAGTGAATACAAGTGAGAGAAACCCGGCAAACAGAAATGGATAATGCATGATTTCATGCGGATTGGGCATACGCGAAGGATCAGCAAAGAGCTTTTCGAGGAAAACAAAAATCATATTCTTCCCAATCACCACATCAACAGTACCTTCTTTTGCAAAGGAAGCATCATATACATGACTTGCGTAATCAAGTCCGTACTGCTGATATTCGGGATGGAACTGATAAATGTGATTCGGTGGAGGCAGAGTTACAAAACCATAAATCAGAAACAGCAGTGAGACAACAAAACCTGCCAATGGACCGGCAATGCCAATATCAAAGTGCTCCTTGGTTGTTTTTATGTGCTCTTTGATGCGAATGAGTGCACCCAATGTTCCCAGAAAAAGCGGTATGGGTGGAAGCGGTATATAATAAGGCAGTGTTGTTTTTACTCTGTGATAGATGGCTGTGAAATAATGCCCAAACTCGTGACATGTTAGAATTGTTAAAAAACAAATGGAGTAGGGAAGGCCGCTCGCAAAATCTGCCCAGGTATAGTCTGGCATAAAAATCGACTTACCATAAGTCCACTCGGCACCTGCCAGTGTAGTTGTTATAAATGTGATAACGAATAGCGATCCGTGGATAATATAGGTTTTGATTTTCAGGTTCATTGAAATAAAGATAAAATCATTTCTGGTGAAGTGATCTGGATTGATTGGATACCAAGGGATTGCGCACCCCTAATGTTTTCTACTATATCATCGACAAAAAGCGTTTGACTTGGAATGAGATTACATTCCTTTAAAACATAACTGAAGATTTTCTGATCTGGTTTGCGCATGTGCAGTAAATGCGAGTAAAAGGCTTTATGAAAATGATGATCAAGTGATGGTTTCCCCGATGATTTTAAGACAATTTCATTAACAGCCTGAAGATGAATCTCGTTCGTGTTGCTCAACAGAAATACTCGATATTTTAGCTTCAGGCGTTGTAACAGTTCAAATTTCTCTTTGGGAATATCCAGCAGCATCGCGTTCCAGGCATCATCAATCTGTTGATCGGTGATTTCAAGGTTTAGGCACGACCGGATTTTTGCTCTGAACTGAATAGTAGTAAGCAATCCCTTCTCATATTCATTGAAAAAAGACTGCGAAAGGATTTTATCTCTAAGTTCATGCACTTGCAATCCTGAAAGTTGAGCAAAGGAGTTGTGAGTTTTGGCTGGATTGAGTCCGATGATCACTCCGCCAAGGTCAAAGATGAGATTTTTGATTTCGTGCGGGATCAAGATTGTATGATAAAGCGCAAATATGTAACATTGCAACTCTTTTTCAAAAGGGCCCTTAGCTCAGCTGGTTAGAGCATCAGACTCATAATCTGAGGGTCGCTGGATCGTTCCCAGCAGGGCCCACTTTTAGAAAATAACTAGTCTTGACCCATGGTCTGGATTCAAAGAGGTACTAATTCACTTGTATTTATAGGATGCATTGGTGCTATATCATTTATAGTCCTTCGATAAATAAATTCTATGTTGGTGAGACTAAGGATTTAGAATTAAGAATTACACAGCATAATACCGCCTTTTTTGAACACTCTTATACGTCACGTACCTCAGATTGGTCTCTTTATGTCTCCCTTTCATGTATAGATCGAGCACATGCAAGGAAAGTCGAGTCATTTATTAAGAAGATGAAAAGCAAAGAATTCATTATAAATTTGAAAGGCAATATTGACATGCAGGCTAGCATCACAAATCGATTTAAATAACCAGAGCCATCCGCTGGTCGCTGTCCCGAGGCTTCGGGACGTTCCCAGCAGGGCCCACTTCTTCTCCCATTGGAATTCTATATTCTCATCGCGTCATTTTTTTTTATTGCCCTTATCTATTCTTCAGTGGGTTTTGGCGGAGGTTCCAGTTACCTGGCGCTTCTGGCGGTAATGTCAGTAAGCTTTGAAATACTCCGGCCGACTGCCTTGCTTTGCAATATTGTAGTCGTCACGAGCGGCACCATTATTTTCTACCGCGAAGGCTTTTTGGACTTTAAGAGAAGCTGGCCGTTCCTTTTATCAAGTGTGCCGATGGCTTTTCTGGGCGGATATTGGCCTGTTAAGCAAACTACTTTTTTTCTATTGCTGGGATTTTCCCTGATTATTGCCGCGTTCTTACTTTGGTTTCAAAATTCAATTCAAAAAAGACCGCCCGGCGTGCCCACTCAATCAAACCTACCACTTCAATTAGGCTTGGGCGGTGCTATTGGATTTCTTTCGGGGATGGTGAGTATTGGTGGCGGGATTTTCCTTTCGCCCATTTTGCATCTGCTTCGTTGGGATGAAGCAAAAAAGATATCTGCTCTCGCGAGTATTTTTATTCTGGTCAATTCCATTAGCGGGTTCGCTGGTCAATTGACGCATTCTACTAAGCTCGACTGGCGATTTATCGCGCCGCTGTTAGTAGCAGTTTTTGTCGGCGGTCAGCTCGGCTCGCGACTGGGTACTAAAAAATTCAATGAAGTGTACATTAAGCGAATTACAGCCGTTCTGATTCTGGCTGCTGCTATCAATATTCTAAAAGATCATTGGTGAACATTTTCGTGAAGAGTCAATCACGATGTGTGATCATACACAATCACCCATTGACCGTTTTTCTTGCGAAACAATAAAGTAAAAATCCCACTGGGATTATCATTCTTCCGTGAGAGGAAATATTTCCCGGTAACGAGGTAGGCGTCAGGAGCAACTTGATCGATCCTTAAAATTTCAAAACGTAACTTACCCATGGCGCTGGAATCAGGATAGCTTTTTTTATACCGAATCAAAGTACTGTCCCACCCTGAAGTGATTTTATTTCCGATAAAAAGTATAGAATCAGATTTCCAATAGCCTTTCATAAACTCGTCAATGTCTGCCTTATTCCAAGCCTTTACCTGCTCGTTTAACACAGCTTTTATAGCCACATCATCTGAAGTCTTATCGACTTCAGAGTACGATTGTTTGTTATTGGCGCAGCCAGCAAGAATAAAAGCGATTACTACTGTTTTCTTTATCATCGGCTTATATTAAAATCTTGAATCCATGTTGGTAAATATTAATAATCCTGCCCACATTTGCCAACGAATTTTGAATCCGATTAAATGAAAAAAATAAATTTCTCTAAAGAAGTCGCTCCGCACCTTGTTGCCGTTCTTGTTTTTCTGGTGGTGACGGTTCTTTTTTTTAATCCGATTTTTTTTGATAATAAGACTCTTGATCAGCATGACATTCAGCAGGCTAAGGGGTCCAGTAAATCTATTGCGGACTATCGAGAAGCTACGGGTCAGGAAGCGCTTTGGGCTCCTTCGATGTTTAGCGGCATGCCGGCTTACCTTGTTAATCTAAGGTGGAGTGATGGTCCTGTTACATGGGCAAAAAAAATCCTCTCCCTTTTCCTTCCGCATCCTGTCAATAATGTCTTTTTAGCTTTTCTCTGCTACTACATTTTGCTGTTGTCGTTTCGGGTAAGACCTTACATGGCAATTGCCGGGGCTCTAGCCTTCGGACTTTCTTCGTATATAATTATCGGGTTAGGAGCAGGGCATAATTCGCGCATTGGTGCAATCGCATTTATGCCGCTTGTAATGGCCGGTATTCATCTTGCTTTCTCTGGAAAACGATTGCTAGGCTTTGCAGTTACCTCGCTTGGGTTGGCATTACATCTTCGCGAAAACCATTTACAGATTACTTACTATTTGGTGTTTATAGTGTCAGTATATGGATTGGTACAAGTTATTTACGCTTATCGCGAAAAACAGATTAAAGAATTCTTAAAGACACTACTAATTCTTGTTCCAGCCGCAGTCATTGCAGCCTGCACTTTCTTCGGACAATTTTGGGCGATCAATGAATACACACATTATTCTATCCGAGGGCCGTCTGATTTGACTCAATCGGGAAAGGATGGTGGAGACGGATTAACCAAGCAATACGCGTTTGCCTACAACTATGGGATTTGGGAACCGATGACTTTGCTTATACCGAATTTTTATGGGGGAAGTAGCACAGACTCATTCGTCAATGACCAAACGAGTGAAACCTATAAGGCACTTGTCAATTCTGGCGATAATCAATTGGCCAACCAACTTGTAAATTATACGTCTGCTTATTGGGGACCTGGAACTGGGGGAGCCTATTATGCAGGAGCCATAGTAATTTTTTTATTTGTACTGGGTATTCTTTTAGGCGACAAAAAATATGTGTGGTGGCTTGCGCCGTTGAGTGTTCTCAGTCTTATGCTCAGCTGGGGGGATAGCTTTTCTTCGTTCAACTATTTTATGTTTGATCATTTCCCAGGCTATAACAAATTCCGGTCAGTGAATTTTGCATTGATCATCATTTTGTTCACCATGCCGCTTCTTGGAATGATTGGTCTCGAGAAATTTTTTGAATTAGGGATCAACAAGGAGACTAAAAAGAAATTACTCATCGCGCTTGGTGCAACGGGTGGTTTGTGTTTATTGATTTTACTTTTTGCCAGTATGGGCAGTTTTGCACGTGATGGCGAATCACAATTGCCCGAGTGGTTCAGTCGTGCCCTGCATGCCGACCGCAGGTCAATGATGCGTGCCGATGCTTTTCGGTCACTCGCATTCATACTCTCTGTATTTATTATGCTTTATTTTAATGTAGCCAGGAAAATCTCGGAGATCGGGTTTTATGTATTCTTGGTTTTTATGGTAACGCTCGACTTATCGATTGTTGATAAGCGCTATTTTTCAAAAGATAAATTTCAACGCAAGCACGACAATGCGTTCTTTACTGAAACTGCCGCTGATGAAGCAATCCTGAAGGATAAAAGTTATTACCGCGTCTATAACCTGCAAAATCCCTGGGCAGAAGCTCGTACTTCATACTATCATCATTCGTTGGGAGGCTATCATGGTGCAAAGTTCAGGCGCTATCAGGATCTTTATGATTCTTGTATTTCCCACGAAACCCAACAACTCTTAAATGATGCGCAACAAGGCAAACTCGATTTTGAAAAGTATGGTGTGTTTAACATGCTCAATACAAAATATATAGTGTATGGGGCCGAAGCTACCAATGTAATCGTCAATCCGGCGGCCAATGGGAATGCATGGTTTGTGAAAGAAGTTCTGACCGTGTCTTCACCGAAGGAAGAACTCGTAAAAACCAGAGAAATAAACACCAGAGAATCAGCCGTGATGGATGATTCAAAATTTAAAATTGAAAAA
>Ga0206934_1075_pt1 | contig 29916 bp, 26 predicted proteins | sample Alteio_BWOrgHeat_16_FD_152932 | JGI IMG/M metagenome (GOLD analysis project Ga0206934, IMG submission 152932) | Enriched cells from forest soil in Barre Woods Harvard Forest LTER site, Petersham, Massachusetts, United States -... | ecosystem: Environmental > Terrestrial > Soil > Temperate forest >...
GCCGCACAGGTCCGAGAGTTGTAGAGACACGCCTTCGAAGCGAATCTGCCCCAGCCCTTGACAGCGGATTCGGTAGCTCCAGCGAACGGTTTGTCCCGGCTCGAGCGCTCCCTGCCAGCGCTCGCTGCCGGCGATTCTTTCCACGCCGAACGGCAATCGATCGGCCAAGACAACAAAGGGAAGCGCCAGTCCCTCAGGCAGGTGAGTTGAAACCTCGACTTGAAAGGAACGCCCCGCCCACAGCGATTCCACAGGGCCGTGATCATCCCGAATAGTCCGTTCGACGCGCAGATCGCGAACCACAATGCGCGCTCGAATCGTGAAGCCGATCCACTCCCAGATGAGCCAGAGGCCAATCGTCATGGCCAAAAGCCCCATGCCGGCATTGCGATCGGAGAGCCCGACGAGACCAAAGGTGGGCGGCAGCAAAAGGGCCGCGGCCAAAATCCCGATCACGACCAAGAGAAGCGTCGAACCCCGAGAAGTTAGCATGGCACGGCACTCCACCAAGTCGGCGAATTGGCGGAGTGCCCAAAAATCGCCAAGATATAGTGTTTATTGCTCCACCACCCCCCTCCGCCAGCCAATTGAATTGGCACGAGGGGATCTATTTCCCGAGAAAAAGACAAGCCCTCGGTCTTGTCAGGTGTCATTTGGCGGGATGGGGTCATAGTCCGGAAATCACATAATTCGTCAACTTGGGATTTTGGCGGGAATCTTTTCCACCGGGAGTGCGACGGGAAAATCGCCTTCGGTTATTTTGGTATCCAACACCGGCACAGTTTCAAGCACCTCAGCGACCACGTCCTGGACGGTCTTGCCCTCGACCTCCGCTTCCGGCCGAATGATGAGACGATGGCCCAGGACTCCTAAGGCAATGGACTGAACGTCTTCATGAGTAAAGTAATGCCGGCCGTCGAGCAGGGCGCGGGCTCGGGCACACTTTAGCATGCACAAGGCCGCCCGGGGACTCGCGCCCAAGGCGACGTCCGGATGCCGCCGGCTCGCCTCCGCCAGGTCCACGATATAGTGGTGCAGGCTTTCCGTGCCGAAGACCGCCCCCAGATGTTGTTGAATTTCCAGGATCAAGTCCGGGGTAAATAAAACATCCGGCTCGGCGACCGGGCCGCTATGAAGATGCAGCATCTCCACTTCCCGATCGTGCCCTGGATAACCCATATCCACGCGCAGGAGAAAGCGGTCGAGCTGGGCTTCCGGCAGACGATAGACGCCTTCTTGCTCGACAGGGTTTTGCGTTGCCAGGACCATAAAAGGTTGCGGCAGCGGAAGAGTAGTTCCTTCGATGGTGACTTGATTTTCCTGCATCGCTTCCAGAAGAGCGGATTGCGTCTTGGCCGGCGCTCGATTCACTTCATCCGCGAGCAATATCTGACAAAAAATCGGACCCTTGCGCAAGATAAAATCATTGGTCTTGCGATCAAAGATATAGGTGCCGGTCACGTCGGACGGGAGCAAGTCGGGAGTAAATTGAATGCGTTGATATTGAATGCCGAGCACGCGGGCGAACGTCTTCGATAAAGTGGTTTTGGCGACTCCCGGAACGCCTTCCAGCAAAACATGCCCGCCCGCGAAGAGCGCGATGAGAAATTGATGGGTGACTTCTTCCATGCCGACCACGACCTTGGCGATTTCGACAAAGGTCTTTTCGCGCAGATCGCGGATTCGGTCCGCCCAATGGCGGATGGCCTCGCCGTCGAGGTTGGGTTGGATGGTCATGAGTGTTTTTCCGCTCGACAATGGCTATTCGTTCGCCGTCAGTTCATATTACGAAATTGCAAGATGCCGCGTAATTGGGCGGCTTTTACCTCGTCCAATTGAGTCACAAATCGGGCGAACTCCCCCGCGGTCAATTTCCGGGGCGCCCCCACGGCCAATCGCCAAAGATCCTTCAGCTTTCTTTGCCAAGACCAGCGCCGCCACCATCCCGCATCGACCGTGAAAGAAATCAGTCCGGAGCGCGGATCATCGCTTTCGGCCACCTGGGCCAAGAGTCCCGGCGTCACGGTCTCAAACCAGTCCCGTGACAAGTGGTGGGCGGCTTCCCAAAAGTTATCGGCCTTGATCATCGTCAGATGCCGTTGCGTCATTACGTCCACCTCAGGAGATTGCTGGGCCATCTTCGTGGCAAACAACGGCTCGCTCGTTTCCATTCGATGCCGTGAATGCAAAAAACGATAACATCCGAATCCGGCGACTATCGTCGTAATGAAAATGGTTAACACCCGCAAGATATTTCCCATCACCCGGCCGGGGTCGTTGCCGAGAATCAGCCGATTGAAGAAGTTCTCCTGTTCTAATTTCACGAGCAAACGATTCACGACATCGAGTGGCGGCATCGGTACGTCGGTCATGTCGATCGGAACGTTGAAATTCGTGACCACCTCTCCCTCGTCGAGGAAGAGGACGTGAGTGCGCCGGTCAAGTCCCTCGCCTCGGTCCATCAGCCAGCGAACGCACTGAAACGCAAAATCAAAGTTGTTGTTATCCAGTTGGATCATCATTTCATTGATGAAAACGCTGTGATCCGAGAGGACCAGAGCGCGACCTTTGCCGATGGCGCCGGCCGCCGCGAAGGCTGCGGATTTGTCCCTGAGGGTAGTCGGAGTTCCCCGTTCTTCGGTCCAGCAATCTCCGGGAAAAGTTGCGAGAGTCTTTAGTCTTTTCGAGCGATTCGTGAAATAAACCGGTTTGTTGGTAGCGACTTCGGTCAAACCGCGAAAAATGGGAATGTCATCGACCTTTTGCGGGTTGACCCAAGGACAAGCCGGCAAGCTCCTATAGGCGGACTCCAAATTGGAGGGTGCCTGGACGAACTCCTTATAGAACTGAATCTGAAAAAAGTCCTGCCATCTTCCTTGACTTGGTCGGTCGGTGGCGATCAACACGGCGCCGCCATTGTTCAAGAACGGTTCCAGTCCGCCCGGAATTTCATCAAGTGCTTGCGTCTCGCCAAAGACAATAAGGATCGTGTCTTCGTCGAGTTCGCTTAGATGGTTTCGCGCCTCCAATCCAAGGTTGTGCAAGACATACCGGAAAGCGTGATTGCCATTCTCAAAAGGAATCTTGGAATTTTGCGCGAGAGCCGGGCACGGCAAGAAAAACATGAGTGTCAGGAGCCAAAGTTGATGTCGCATGAGCAAGCTTGGAGACTCGGGCCGATTATGAGAGTTTCACGCCGGCCAGGAAACAGAGTTCTTTGCGTGCGGCTGCCAGCGCGTCGGCCGAGAGAGGCTCATCGGCGGGGGTGTAACGAGCCTTTTCGTAAACCGAGGCGAGACGGTTCGCGGCTCGGCGGGTGTCGCCGGTTGCCCGCCCCAATTCGACCGCCAGTTCGATATGGTTTCGGCTCTTGACGGCCGGACCCAGCTTCAACAGAGAAAGATACTCGAATGCTCGGACCACGTCCTGCCGGCTGGCCACGGCTTCCGGGGAAACCGGCCAGGGACCTAACCTCCAGGCCGTTTTCCGAAGTCGTCCGACTCCCGGAATGCTGCCTCCAAGAAGTTTCCAGACCAGGACCCCCGCCCCCGCAATGAGGGCTATCCACAGGATTTGCAACGCCCGGCTAAGGGTCGTGGCCGACGGCAAGCTCACGTTTGGCGCGGGGCCAAAAGAAGGAGCGCTGATAGGCGATTGAATCTTCGGCAAGCTGCCTTTGGAGGGAAGCCGCCACTTTTTCAAGCTGGGCCAATCCACCTTGGACCAAACATCGCTCTTGGTGAGACCCTCGCCCCATCGCGCGAGCTTGCCCGGCAAACCCGCGGCGTCCGCGCCCGGTGGTTCCATGTTGAAGGGCGTTTGGCGAAGCTCGCGCAGGGCGTCCTGAAAAGCCGGGGAATCAGCCAAAGGTCCCTTGTTCGGATTGAAGTTATCCACCAGCCAACGGCGAAGCGATTCCTCGGGATTGGATCGGTCCGAAGAAGGCGGCGTTCCGGGTCTCGGACCAAAGGAAGCCTGCTCTGAACCTTTGGCTTCGTCCACGTTTGGCCCGGATGGACGATTCCCTAAGTCATCTGCCTTATCTGGGCTCGGTAGTCCAGGCCCGGAAGAATCCCCGGGAAGCCGGTTTCCTGTGGATTCGCCTAATTTCTTGACCGTTTCATCCAGTTTCTTAAATTGCTCTGGGGAAAAATCCCCCTTGTGGGAATTCAGTTCTCCTTGAAGCCAATCCTGGAATCGCTGATCTTTAAAGATGGGATCTTTGGCAAGTTCTTTCTCAAGGCTCTCTAGATCTTTCGGATTCTTCTTTCGCAGCCGGTCCGCGATTTCCCTGGCTTGCTTCTCGAACTCTTTCGGATCTTTGGGGACGGCATCCATTTCTTTGAGCTTGCTGAAACGCTGGCTCAGCGACTTGAAATCCCCGCTTTGCAAAGGAATCGGGAAGTGGGATTGGCTGCGTTTGACTTCGTCAACAGATTGGCCGAAGGCTGGCGGCGAAATCCAAAGCCAAATTGCTCCCACGAGCCAGATCCATCTCGACGGCATTGTCATAAGCCTTCTCTCCGCGCCAAAACAGTTCCTTCATTATGATAGGACTCTCCCAAGGCCGCAAGAAGAGTAAGTGGTAAGTGAGCCGTAAACATCGCTTGGGACCACTCACCACTCACCGGTTTCATATAATAGTTCCCGTCCCGCCGCCATTAGATTCGCCTTACTTTTTCCAAAGGACGTTACACATGGCTTTCGTCACGCCGCTGGCCGATGCCCAAGCTTCTGAAGCCGCCAAGGGGATTTTCCAAAACTTGCAAGCCAAGATGGGCAAAGTGCTTAACTTCTTTCGCACCCTGGGACATGCCCCGGAAATATTGCAAGCCACGCTCGCCTTCAACCAGGCCATCCAAAAAGAGCTCGATCCGAAGCTCCGTGAGCTCGCTTATCTCAAGACGACGCAGGTCAACCAATGCAACTACTGAATGCACTATCACAAAGGCCTTGGTCAAAAGGCCGGCTTGAGCGAAGCCCAAATTCACGATCTGGACAAATTTGAGCAAAGCTCGGCTTACAATGATCTAGAAAAACTCGTGCTGCGTTTCGCCGACCAGTGGACGCGTCAAGGAAAAGCCAGCCCGGAAGTGGTCAAGGAACTGACGAAACGATTGTCGCCGGCACAGATAGTGGTGCTGGCCGGCAGCGTCGGCATGGCCAATTGGACCAACCGGTTCAACGAGACGTTTGCCGTGGAGCTTCCCTAGCGCTTGAAAAAAATGCCCGAAAGCCGTCAAGGCCACTTGTAACTTCGCGTTCCTCTGAGAGAAGCTGGCGGAATAAGGTTGATCGGGCGATTTAGCAAACGGGATCTCTAACTTCTTATTTCCGAGACAGTTAGCCGAAATCCTATCCGGGTTGAAGGAAGTTCCGAAGAGGTGGCATTGGAATTGCTTCTCCCTCTCCGCCACTTCCCTCGATGAGTGAAGGCATGTATCTCGAACGGCTGCATGAGGCGGCCCAAAGCGCGGGACAAGGAGAAGTCCATGAAACAATTCGTATGGATCATGACCACGGCATGCGCCCTGACGTGCACCGGCTTTGTTTTGGCGAACACCAGCTGGTTTCAGACTCGTTCTCCTTCGAATCGCCTGTCTCCGGCCATTGAATCGGGCCATGCCGAAGACATTTGCGCGAGCGAAGCCGCTTGGCGTTGGGGTCATTGCCAACCCACTCACTGGCGGGCTTGCATTTTGCAACGACCCTAGTTTCGCCTTTCCAAATCCCGTCCGCTCTTGATTTGATTTCCTCTGACTGCGATTGCCGTAGGTCAGGCTTTCCAGGCTGACTAACTGTCAGGCTGGAAAGCCTGACCTACGAATAAGCCTTGTGTGCGCTTAAGGTAATCGAAAGGAACTCTCCAATGGATCGAAAACATTTTCCTCTCGGGAGCGGTGACTTTGGATTCGAACACTTCACATCGACCGGCTCCTGGCCGGAAATTGACTTATCCGTCACGCCATCCATGCCCGGCTCGGACTCGGATGCAGGTCCTTTCAATTGGGAATCGGACTGGATTGACTTGGGCGGGGAAGGATAGCTTCGGTCCTGGAAGCGAAACTCCGCATTACGGACCGCGCGGGGCAAGCCCCGCGGCTAAATGCTATTGTTAATCCTCTTACCTCATCCATAAGAATTTTTGCTTGTTTTTTGTTGACAGCATTTCCACACGGTGCTAGCCTAATTCTTTACGTGACGCTGGATGCGCTCATGCACCTGGATTCATGAAGTTCCAGGGGTCTGAACCACGGATGGCGAGGTGGCTCTCATCTCATAAGTCGAGATTGTTTGAGAGCAATGCTAGACGCGGGGAGGATTCCTTTCCCAATTCCCCGTTTGCCCCGCCTTGCCGGCCTATTGTTCCATCCGGCGACAAAGAAACCTGGTGTGACGGAAACAACAGGAAGTCGCGGACCATCAACTTTTCAAGGCAGGGTGAGCACATGACCACTCAACTCTTGGCGGAAGGCGCGCCGGAGACGTCCCAAAGGTTTGCTTGCGAGCAAGAACGACTGGAAGCGCAAGTGCTTCGACGCGTCGGAGGACGCGTGCGCGATCTCCGTGTTCTGGTGCGGCACAACGGCGTCATCTTGAATGGCCGATGCGCCACCTATCACGCCAAGCAAATCGCTCAGCACACGGCCATGGAACTGACCGGTTTGCCTATTCTGGCCAACGACATCGAAGTGCGTTAAGAGAAACCAGAAGTTAGAAACCAGAAACCAGAAAAGAGGAGAATCAGAGTCAGATTTTCTTTTCTGGTTTCTAGTTTCTTACTTCTGGTTTGTGATGAGTCGTGCTTCGGCCCAGTCCACGTATCCCTGCACGTCGCCGAAATCTCCAAAACCCGTCACCAAGGTTAATTCCTTAGCGCCTTTGATGGCCACACGAACGAAGGCTGGTTTAGCTGACCCATTAAGTTTCCCGTCCCAACCCAGGCTCTGAGCCTTGCCGTCCAAGAGCACTTGGATTCGAGCGGTGCCTTCCTTCCCAACTAAATCGTCCATTCCCACCAGCGCCTCAAGCCAGCCGGCATCCTTGTCCAAGGCGTAAGTTACTTGGCTGGAAGTGTGCACCCCTACGCCTTTGTCGAAAAGCCGGCCGCCCAGCCGAATGCCCGTCTCCGCGGCCGATCCATCCTTGACATAAGGCCAATCCATGCCTTCGAAATAGGATCGAAAGTGGTAAGCTCGCGGCTTCAAGTCTGAAAGATACATGGCGCATCCGCCCAGCCAATCCAAGGCGATAACCTGATCCAAGGAGACAGAGACTTCGCCGCCGTACAGCGTCTTCCCCGTGAAAATGCGACCATCCGAGACGCCCGATGCAAGTGTCAGGCGGGCGCCGCCCTTCAAAACCAATCGGCCATGAACGCCCTTGGGCTGGAGCGGACGAAGCAGCTCTCTATTGAAGGCGATGACGGCAACTTTTTGAAAAGGCACGGAGATCTCTTTCTTGGCCGATTCGATTTTGAGATTGCCGCCGGTGATGGAATTGACGATTCCTTCAATGATGTCTCCATTTCGCAAATAGACACGGTCCCGAGAACGTCGCTCCTCCGTCAGCCGACGCCGCCATCGATCTGGGCGATCGATGCCATCCGGGGCGGTCACCCAAATGATTGAGACTGAGGACAGGGGAACGGTGACATCGGTGTCCTTGCCAGTTTTTGCATTCATGCGAAGCCGGTCGCCGGTCAACTCCCGAATGGATCCGGGCAGCCGATCTCCGTTCGCCAAAATGACTTGTTCGGACTTCGGCCGCGAGGGAAACGGCGCCTTGTCCTGCCGCAGCGCGATCACCTGCATTCCCGATGGCTGGAGCGGCTTCGCGCCGCCCAAGCGGACGGACCAATGGTCGTCGATTTGCTCCAAGGGGCCGGATGCCGTGGTGCCGTCGCATAAGGTAAGGGTGAATGTTGGCGGGGCGGAGTTGTCGGCGGCTTGAGAAAACCAGAAGTGAGAAACCAGAAACCAGAAAAGAAAGAAGACAATTGGGAAGCTAATGTAAGATGCCGAAAAGGAAAACCGGAAAGAGGAACCTTCTTTTCTGGTTTCTGGTTTCTTACTTCTGGTTTTCATTTCTGCAGAATGGGCAGGTAGTTATTCGGCACTTGCAGGACGATACAGGCCATGGCGGTGGCGTAATGGCCGCAGATTTGGTCATGCCAGGAGCCATCCCCCATGCGCCGCTGGCTGTGGGTGAGCAGCTCCTCGCGGACGAAGGGGAACCATTCGGACCAATATCGCCCGCCGGCGGTCCACATCGCCTGAACCGCGTAGTAATGCCCGTAGAAATAGTGGATGTCCGGGCCGCGAAAATTCATGGTGAAATTGCGGTTGCCGTTCTCCTGCCCTCGCTTCCAGCGCATGAGATAATTCAGTCCCTCTTCCACTTCTTTGCCCTTATAAACGCCAGCGCTATAGAGAGCGACGACCCCGGCGGCCGTGCGAGCAAAGGCAATCGGGTTAGGCCCCGGCACCACGTCCATGTAGCGAAAGCTGCCGCGCTGATCGCCCGGCCCCAGGTTCTGACAGCTCTTGACGTACTTAATGCACTTGTCGGCCACTTCCTTCGGGACGGCGAAGCCGGCGTTGCGGGCCGCGCGCAGGGCCATGATTTGGCAGATCGTCACGGAAATGTCGGCGTCGGCTCTTTCCGGCTTATATCGCCAGCCGCCTTTGCCGTTTTGCGTGTTGATAATCAAGTCCACAGCACGCTTGAGCGTGTCATGGAGGCGCTCGCGCAGCTCCTTGTTGTGGACCATGCCATAAACTTCAGCCAGGAAGAGTGCCCCGAAGCCGTGGCCATACATCGGCCCATGGCCCCCTTGGCGACCCCATTGTTCGTGATGAAGAAAACCCGGAGGATTGTTCTTCTCCTGGCCAAGGACGTATTCCAAGGCGTCGTGAACGACCTTGCCGTACTTTCCACGCCCCACCTGATGGCCGCCGGACATCATGGCTAGGGCGCCGAGGCTTGTGATGGCCACGTTGCCTTCGTAACCGCCCGTGCCGAATGATCCGTCCGAATGCTGATTCTGAGCGAGGAACGCCAGGCCGGCGTCGATGGCCTGTTGGCAGGCGGGCGTGATCATGTCCTTGGCGGCGCTACCGTCGGGCATCTTGTCACGAACGTCGGCCAGGATGCGTCCCGGCGCGGAAGGCAAGGTCAACAAGACAGCGCTGCCGGTTTGCAAGAATCGTCGCCGGGTCAACATAGATGGGACTCCTTCGTCATTCGCCGCGCTCCTCTTCGAAGAGCCGCTAAACGGTGCTTAGTCTCCCTTCGACCGGCCTTTTTCGGAGAGGCGACTGTAGTATTGTTGCAGCAAATCGTTGTATTTGCTCATAAACTCAACCCGCGCATAGGCGTCCATTTCCTTGCGGAGGGTTTCAGGAAGATGGCCCCAAATGTCCTTGTATAAATCCGCGTTGGGGGCGTCACTCTTCTTTCCGCCCGCGCCGCCGGCCCCTGGCTTCTGGCCGTTCGCCTGCTGCTGAGACTGCGGCTTGGGTTGGCCTGACTGAGCACTCTTCTGAGATGATGCTTGTCGTTTCTGTTGACCGGAATTTCTTCTCTGCGAAGCTTGCTGATTGCGTTGCTGCCGTGAGTTGGAGCTTTGGCCGCTCTGATCTTGCTGTTGCTGCTGTTGCTGCTGGCGATTGGATTGCTCGATCAAAGCGTCCAGGTCCTTGACGATGTCTCGCTGAAGCTGCTGCGTGCCGTCGCCCGTGTCTTTTTGAGCCAGGCGGGCTTTGGTGGAATCGATGTTCTTGGAAATACGGCCGATGATTTCCTTGGGATCTTGCTCGGGCTCGACGGCCGGCTCGTCGCCTTCTTTCGCTTCCTTGCCGGCTTCTTCTTTCTTCGGGGGTTGAAGTTTCTTGTCCTTATCGGCATCCTCGTTCGGTTTGCTCTTCTTCTTGAGGCGAACCGGCGGCTCGGATTGACCAGGCTTGGGATCATCGTCGGCGGCGGCTAGCGGCATAAACCAGAAACCAGAAACCAGAAACCAGAAAAGAAGCCCTATCCCTACAGCAATGCATTCTTTTCCGGATTCTATTTTCTGGTTTCTCACTTCTAGTTTCTTACTTCTCATTTGTCGCCTCCTTCCGAGCCGGACGGCTTGGTGATTTCGTCGAGCAGCTCGCCCACTTCTTTTTGTTCCTTGCTGAGCGAATCCAACTCCCGCTTTTCGTCCTCGTTCAGTTTGGCTCGATTCGGATGTTGCTTGCCGAAAGATTCGGTGCGTTCGTTGATTTCCTGCTGAAGGGAACGGAGGACTTTCAACTGGGCGATATCTGGGATGTCATCCGCATTGCCGCGAGGTCCGCCATTGCCTTCTCGTCCGTCGCCGGATTGAACTTGAGCGCGTCCCGCTCCCTTTTCGGTTTTGATGGCGTCGAGCAGCTGGTCCAGCCGGCGAAGGGCATCACGTTGAAGCCTGGGTGCCCGTGAGTCGGCCGTCAACTGTTCCGGGTGCTCCTGAGCAGATTTTAAGCGCTCTTCAAACCCCTGCCCTGCCTGCGTCATGGTGTCGGCCGCTTTCGATAACAGCCGAGCGAACACCTTGGCGCCGGCTAGCTTGTCCTTCGCCAAACTGCGCGTCTCCTGTCCTAGCTCTTCTTGGGTTTTTGCCAGGTCGCCCAGACTTGAGAGAGAGGACCGCTTCCACTCCTTGTTTTGAAGGGCCGTTTGCTGGATGCGTTGGCCTTCAGCGATGGCGGCTTCCTGGCGCTCTTTGATGCGCTTGAGCACGTCGGCGACTTTGGCCAAGCGCTCGCGAGCTAATTCCTCCTCCACTTCTTGCTGCTCCCGCGCGAGTGCCTGGCGAGCGTCGTTGAGCCGATCCAGCGCTTCTTCCTGAGGGTCATCGGAATCTTCGCCGCGGTTCATCTGCTGGCCGGCTTGCTCCATGTTGCCGGTCGCGCCGCTCAAGGCTTGACGGGCGCGCTCGGCGCGGAGGCGAGTTAACTCCTTGAGTAAATCCTGGGTTTTCTGGCGCAGCTCTTCCTGACGGCGGGCCAGGTCTTGGAGCTTACGCTCGCGCTCGGCGGCGTTCGCCAGTTGCTGCGCTTCCTTGGTCTTTTTGCGAAGCCGATCTTGTTCCTGAGCAAGCTCCTTGATCTTCTCTTCTGCTTCTTTGAGCTTCTTTTGCAGGCGATCCAGCTCTTTCTCGCGGCGTTCTTCCAGCGCTTTGACCACGTCTTCGAGACTTTGAATGCTCTTTTGTTGGGCGTCGCTAGCCTGTTGCGGCTGATTCTTGGAGATGTTTTCCTTGGCCTTCTTCATTTCTTCTTTGGCGTTGCTTTGGCGGCCGATCTGAGCTGCTTCCTGGAGCGGCTCGGCGACATCGGCGAGGGCGCCGGCCTCGGTGAGCGCATCGGCAGCTTCGGCTATCGCTTTGGCCACTACGGGATCATTCGGTTTGCGTTCCAGAGCTTCATGGAGTCTTTCTTGAGCCTCCTGTCGCTTCTCTTGGGCCTTTTGTCGCTCTCGCTCTTGTTCCTTTCCCGTGGTTTTTGCTGCTTCTTCCTGGGCGGCTTTGGCATCTTGTAAAGCATCCGCGGCGGCGTCAAGTTTCTTGGCCAGTCCCTCATCCCGAGACGGCTGCTTCCGTGCTAATTGGATATTCTCCTCGGCCGTTCGCTGCTTTTCCTTGGCCTGATTTTCCTTCTCTTGAGCCACGCGCTCCATTTGTCCGAGCAATTGGCCCGTGCGCTCTTCCAGTTTGCCTTGGAGCTTGGCCGCTTCGTCCAGTTTCGCCCGCTGTTGGGGGGTTAGCGTTTCGGTCTTGTCGCCGAGGGCCTGCTGATCGAGGTTCTTGGTCTGCTCGGCCAAGCGGCGCTGTTCCTGAAGAATGGCCTTGGCTTCCCCTTTGACCTGATTGATATGCCCCCAAGGCTCCAGGAGCTTGAGCAGCTCATTGAGAGTGTTTTCTACTTCTTCCTGATTCTGGCGGGCTTCACCGAGCGGTCCTTTCTCTGCCGGTTTGGGCGGCTTGCGATCCGGAGGGGCGGATTCGTTTTCCTTTCGAGCTTCGGTAAGGCCCGGCTCAATTTGTTCCAGATTCTCGCGCGCCAAGCGGCTTAACTCGGCGGCGACGGTTTCCGTTCGTTGAGTAATTCCGTTGCGAGGCTGATGATTATCGCGGAGTGTCTGCAAGATGCGATCCACTTCGGAACGCAGACCCTCCTTCTCATCTCCGACGCGGGCTCGAATTTGTTGCTGAAGTTGCTCGGCCTGAATGAGTCGGTCCAGGTCGCGCCGTTCAAGCTGACCGGTGTTTCGCCAGCGTTGCTCGGCGCCGATGACATGCTGGAGCGCCTCCAGCTGCCATTTGCGAAGCTGAACCAACGCTTCTTGAATCTGCTTTTGGGCCTTGTTCAGGTCGGCGTCGAGCGCCGCCTGGCCGATGATTCGCAGCTCCACTTCATGACTTCGCCCCGGCTTCTTATCGACGGCCACATCATCGAAATCCTCCGCCGCCACCTGGAAGATGACACGATCGCCTTCTCTTAATTCGCTACCGTCTGAATGTCTAATAATCGAAAGCGGCAAGCGGCGAACGATTTCTAAGTGCTGAGGCCGCAGACGCATCGAAAGACCGCCAACCGGAATGGGATTAGCCGCCAAGGAAGAAAGCAATTGCGGCAGCCCCGTGCCCATGGGGACATGATCGTAAAGCGGCAGCCGTCGGGCAGTCTCTTCTTTATTGCAACGATATTCTAAATACACCGAGCGAACCGCGAACTGCGGATCTTCCACCGTAGCCTGGATGGTCGTTTCTCCGCTCGGAAGCAAAGCCAGACTATCGTGAGTTTGAGACGGACGTTCTAGGGTCACGACGGGAGCCGGGTCGGGATAAATTCGCAAGTCAAATAAGCGCGTGCTGCCCAACCCGGATTCATCGACGAAATGGAGGGCATACATGCCGCTGACATAGGGAAGGAATTCGATGGACATGACTTGGCCATCGGCGCTGAGCTGGGCCGGAACCTGATCGCAAATCTCTCGGCCTGCGGCGGCATATGCCATCGCGGAAAACGCATTGCCACCGCCGAGCGGGCCTAGCCCAAGGGCGAGCTTCGTAAGCGGATGCTCGGGACGAAACTCGATCCATGCGGCGCTCAGCCGACGATCCGCCGCGGCCCGAAGCCGAACATGCGTTCCGGCTACCGACTCAATATTGCCCGATCCTTCCGGCAGATCCGCCGTCGATAGGTCGGTGTAGCGCGGAAAATCCAAAGTCACCTGTGGCGATGGCCGACCTTCCAAAGGAACCAATACCGGAGGAGGCAGCACTTCCACTTCATACCACGTCGAGACCGCGTCATTGGCCTGGACCTGAAAACGGAAGCTTTTTTCCGCTCGCTCCACTCGAGCGATAAGGATTCCTTGATTGGTGTCTCGATCTTGCAAGATGTTGTAGGTCCGAGTCGAACGGTCCGCGGCTTTTCGCCTTGAGTCTGAATGCATATCGGAAGATGTAGACGCATCGAAGGATGCACCTTCAAAGGTGATTAGGGCTTGGTCGGGGATAACGCCTTGGACTTGTCCGTGAATCTCGAACGACTCGCCGCGCGCCAGGCGAGTATGCGGATCAAGATTCAAGACCAACTGCGTTTGCCGGGGCCAGTCGCGATTCCCAAAAGGTACCGTGAGTCGCTCGAAGGCCGTCATAGCCAAGAGCGGATGGAGGAGGATCAAGGCGGCCGTCAGTACACCGCAAGAGACCGCGGCCAGACTGGCCGATCGCAGGCCGCGCGTATCCACCACGCGATTGAAATTAATCTCGTTCAAATGTTGCAGCGTCTGCTCGACGGCGGCCATTCGCAGACCTGGCGAGCCCGATTCTTCTGATCCTTCGGGAACGGTCAAGAATTCCACCGTGCTCGCCAGACTATCGATGAGGATGGGATAATGGTTTTCAATTCGCAGAGCCAAGCTCAGATCGTCGGCCGGACGCGAAAACGGATGAATCCAAAAACGGTAAGCGACAATTCCCGCGGCACACAAGGATGCGACGAGCATGATGGCCCGCACGAGCGCCGGTAAATGTCCCGGGAGTCGCCAATCAAGCCAGCCGGTCACAATCGCGGACGACAACAAAATCGACAGGAACAAGGCAAGGCCGCGAATGGTTACTACCAGCCGCAATCGCCGCCGCAAAGCTGCCAATCGTTGTTGCAGGGGGTTCATGCCGCTGGGTTCCGTCGTCATCCAAGAGGGATATCCGGGCCGCAGACGAACGCTAAACTGCAAGCGAGGCCAAGAGCCATGCCTACTGAACACTATACCAACTTCCAAATCGCTGGCAAAACCATTCCTGACGGCTGATTTTGTGGCGGTTGGAAACTGCGTCTTTCAGGAACGCCCTCAAGTTAGACCGGTTCTTCAAGAATTGAAGGAGTGGCGGGGGACGAATCCAAGCCTAAGTGCTTGCGGGCATCGAGACACGCACGCATGAGATGGCTTCGCGTGGCACGATGGTTGGCGAGAATGGCCGACGATATGATTTCAGGCTCACTCACGGCCACGTCGATTTTGCGCCAGCGATCCAATCGCTTGTTGGTCGCGGGCGGACCATCGCGATAAGAAAAATAACTCCCCCAGCCGCCCTCGATCCAGCAAGCAATGACAGGAGTGATGGGGCGCTCGCGGAGAATGTGCCAGATCCCCTGGCCGAAGCGATGCAACAGCTGCTCGTCGCGACGGCGCATGCGTCCCTCGGGAAACACCACGACGCATTCGCCTCGATCCAAAGCGGCCACCGCCTCTTGGAGCTCCGGCGCCTCCCGTCGAAACTCAGATGCCTCGACGCGGATGGCATGGATCACGCGCACCATGAGCCACCGCATGATCGGCTTGTCGTAGAAAACGCTGGTCATCATCGGAGTTAAGCGGCGCGGGAGCACCTTAGCCAACCAGACAGGATCGAACCAAGAGCTATGATTCACGAGCACGACAAGCGGTCCTGGCGCCGGAAAATCGTTCAGCCCGGGGCCGTGACCTTGGATGCGATAGAAGGGCCAGATCATGAACTCGATAACAAGCTCCAAGATATCGCGAAAGAACAACCAGACGGAAATCAAGGCCGTGACTGCCGCCAATATGGCGATGAGCCAGATCTGACCCAGGCCAGTGATCAACTGCGTTTGCGTAAAAGCATAAATGACTAAAGCGAGAACGATCACCATGAAATAGTTGGCGGTGTTGGAGACGGCTAAAGCGTTGCCGCGAGCGTCGGCAGGTACGGCACCTTGAAAAGAAGCCCGCAAGGGAACGAGAACTAGCCCGGCCGAGAATCCAAGAGCGAGAGCAGGCCCCTTCACCGAAGCCGGATTGAAGGCCGCCCAAGCAAGCGCCAAGAGCATCCCCAAGCCGCCAAGAGGAACCAAGCCCAGGGCGCGGCGCGGGTGGCCCTGAAGACCCGCCAGGAAGGCGCCGGCGGCTGTGCCCGTGGCAACAAACAAGAGCGCCTGAAACATATCGAGTTGCCGATCCCATTCACTGAGAGCATGCGTGAAAGTGAACACGGCCCCGGAGCCGGCCATTAAGAGTCCCCAGAAACAAGCCAAAAGAAGCAAGCTGACGCGAGCGTCATGGACTTGCCAGATGCGGCGACAATCGCGAAAGAACCCAACCACCGCCTGCTTGGCGGATTCAGGCCTTCGCACATCAGAGGCAAACCGAACCGGCAGGGCCGACAGCACGCTCACGAAGTTCACCATCACCACCGCGTACAAGACCATGGGAATTTCATGAGAAGCCATTGACGGGGTTTCGTTTCCCGTCAACCAAAAAGGCAAGTACAAAGCCAAAATGAGACCAGCGACGCCGGCGACACTCGCCCCCATTTCTATAAGCCCGTTGACGCGCGTGAGAGGCATCCGTGAATCATGGGCCGCCGCAGGCAAAAGGGCATACCGAGCCGGACTGAAGATGGACGCCCCCACCATCGTTAGGCTCAAACCGATTCCCCATCCGCTTGGCGAATGCGGATGCCAGATTCCGATTGACCAAGCCGCGGTCCAAATCAGGCAGTAGGTGGCCGATCCGACCAGCACCCAGCGCTTGGGCAGTTCGTTACCGATAGCGCCGTTGATCGGCGCCAGCAGGATGAACGGCAAATAATAAGCAATGTTGACGAGATGCCACGCGGACTCTTGCTGCCGCATTCCCAGTGAGGCGACCTGCAGCACCACAAACATGCGCAAGGCGTTATCGCCCAGAACTCGCGCGGTCTGGGAAAGCCACAGGGCGGCAAGTCGGCAACGTGAGAGAAAGACCGGACTGAAACTCTGGATTGGCTCACACTCCCATGACGTTGTAGCCGCAATCGACGTAGAGAACCTCCCCCGTGATAGCGGAGGCGAGGGGACTGCACAGAAAGACGGCGGCGTTGGCGACTTCTTCCGGCTCAATGCCGCGCTGCAACGGGGCGCGCTCGGCGGCGTATTGAATCATTTTGTCGATATCGCCGATCGCGCGGGCGGCGCGGGAAGCGTAAGGTCCCGCCGATATCAGATTCACGCGAATTTTCTTGGGACCAAGATTGCTGGCCAACTGCTTGGCGTCCATTTGCAAAGCGGCCTTGGCCGTGGACATGCCGCCGCCGTAATGCGGCACCACGCGATCGCCGCCCAGATAGGTCAGGCCCAAAGCCACCGCCCCATCGGGACGATTCTCCATGAGCGGCTGAGCCGCTCGCAATAACGCCGTGAGCGAATAACTGCTAATGCTGAGGGCTGTCAAATACGCCTGCCGGCTGGTCTCGGCCGCTTTCTTGGTGATTTCCGGGCTGAAGGCGATGCTGTGGATCAAAACGTCGATGGCGCCGAAATCCTTGCCAAGGGCAGTCATCATTCCTTGGATCGAAAAGTCTCCATGCTTTTGATAGCGTCGATCATTGCGAGTCTTTTCATCCACGTCGGCCATCGTGTCGAAGCTGACGTCGCAGGCCAGCACTTTTTCAACCTTGAGATTGCCGGCGCCGAAAGGCAGAACACGCGTGTCGGCATCGGCGTCCCGCCCCAAAATATTCTCCACGATGCCGATCAAGCGCGGATGACAGGCAAAAACAAGGCGAGCGCCCGCGGCCTGCAAGGCCTTGGCGATGTACCAAGCGAAACCCACATTATCGCCGACGCCGGTCACGAGCGCCAACTTGCCGCTCAGGTCCAGAGGGATCATGCTGCCCTCGCTAGCATTCGTTTAAGAGCCGAACACCGTCCATTTTCCAACCGCGTATGTCTAGCAAATTGAGAGAAGAGGGGCAAGGTGAAGTGACAAGTGATAAGTGATAAGTGATAAGTAACGCGTGACCAGTAGCGATTTGCCAGGTAGAAGAAGAGGAGTATGGCGCGCGAAAAAACCCACAAGCGCCATTCGTGGGCTTGATATCCACAGATGCGCTAATCTCACCCATTACTCATCACTCGTCACTAACAATTACGGCGCGCTGATTTGATGAATCATTTCATTCTCCGGCTCCGGTTTGACCAGACCAAAGCTAACGAGAGCCTGGTGCACTTCGTGCCGGACACGGTGATCGGGATCGGCCTTAAGATTCATCAGGACGCCGACGACCTCGGAAGAGTTGGCGTTCATTTTGACCAGGCCGTGGACGCAGGCGGCGCGCACCGTGCCGGCGGGATCGTCGGCCGCGGCGCGCAGAAGAGCCGGCACAACGGTCGGATCCTGTTGTTGGTGAAATTCGGACAACGCCTCGGCCGCCATCTCGCGCTCCGAAGGCATCATGCTATCCCGGAGCACCGCCTGAAATTGCTGGCCGTTGGGCGCGGGCGGCGGCGCGGCCGGCATTTCGGCCAGCTGAATGGTCTGCAAGGGCGCCGGTTCCTTCAGACTCGGCTTCCATAACGCACGGAGAAAATCCATGACCGGTTTCTTGGACTCGGTTGCCACTTTTGTCCCGGCCGGTGGAATGTCCGTGACATGAGCAATACCAGGGCGATCGTCAATGTGACTGTAGCCGGCCGGCTGGGCCGGTTCAGACGCGACGCTGATCTTCTCAGTCATCGGGGGAGTTTCAGGAGAAGCATTATTAGAAGACTGCTCGATTATCGTGGCGGGCGGATTGCTGGGTTCAGATTGAGGCTCGGAATTCGGCAGCGGAGGTTGCGATACTTTATCGTCGGTCAATTCCGTGTGGTGATCCTCCGCTTTCCCCCAAGATTCGTGCCAGTTGCTAGGCTTGGCCGTCTCAACCTGGATGGGAGGGAGCTTGGCGTCGGGAACCGGAGGAAGCGGATAACCTGACTCCGACTTGTTTGTAGAACTCGGCATTGGGGCGCCATCCGCAGGCGGTAGTGTGGCAGGGGAAGGAGAGGCGGACTCAGGTTTTTCGATCACCTCAGTTTTTGGCCCCTGGGCGGTCGGCATTTGCGGCACTCCGGCAGGCGGCGTCAAACTCTGGCCCCAGTGGTAAATCCGCGACTTCATACCCTTCGACGAATCTTTCGGACCGGCCTCGCTGGAGGGCATTTCCACGATGGTCAGATGTTCTTCGGTTTCCAGACATTGGACTTCGAGAGCCATGGCGCCATCGGGTTGTTTCCAAGCTTTGAGGATGCGGCATTTTTGATCCGGCCGACCCGCTTCGCGCACGGTGAGAAGATCCCGGCCGATTCCGAGCGGAGGAGAAGGAGCGGGGCCGGCTTGCCCCCAAGCCAACCCGGCCCATGCCAGCATGGCGACCAAGCTTCCTTTCCATTTTCCCGAAACCATGACTCCATACTCCTTGGATTGCCCAATACCAACTCAGATGAAGCGCTCCTAGAGCATCTTGTCCATTCTTATCGGTCTTGCCGAAGCTATGAATCAGTCAGAGTTTGCGGACTATGCAAGAAATGCCGAAAAAACCGTCAAGATGGCGAAGATGGGGGACGGGTAACTTGCAGCCTTGGATTTAGAAAGCTCGTGAATTAGAGTCCACCTTTGGCCGCTTCGTCCTTGGCGCCCATATCGCGATGATAGAGGGGCAGGTAGCGGTAATAGACTTCCAAGGTCAGAAGAGATAAGGAAGTTGTCATAATGCGGCCGCCCGCGCCGCCGTGAACATCTCCCACCGGAGACCAGCTGCCCTTTTGATCCGGGTGGGCTCGATCCATGCCGCGGTCTTGCTTGGCGACGAGCATGTCTCGCATGCGCGGGTTCCATTTTTGCCAAGCCTCGCCGCCAAAGTGGTGCATGACCTGAGTGGCATAATAGTAGTAATACATGTTGTTGAGCTGCTTTTCGGGACCGAAATCAGCACTCAACTTCTGGACGCCTTTAATCAAACCCGGGTTGCGCGGCCCCCAGCCGAGATATTCGCGACACAATAATCCAACGCTGGTCATCGTGTAAGTGTCGCCCGGTCCGTCGTAACCATAGCCGCTGCCCTCCGAGCTGCTTTGAACGCGATCCAACCATCGCGCTGCGTCCTCGAGGTTTTTCTTGGGGACATCCAAGCCGGCCATTTGACCGCTTTTGAGGGCCATGAGCTGCCAGCCGCCCACGGACGTATCCGTTCGCGCGGTCCCTGGACTGTAGTCCCATCCACCATTGGCGTTCTGAGCGCGCATGATGTTATTGAGCGCCCGCTGGGCGTAGGGCTTGAGCGCGGCATCGGACGTCAGACCGAATGCCTCGCACACGGCAATCGTGGCCAGGCCTTGGGCGTAATAGGGGCCGCCGCCGAAATATCCTTGCGCGTTTTGCTTGACCATGAGGTACTTCAGGCCCTTTTCGACGTTCTTGTAATAATTCTCATTGTCGGATGATCGCTTATGCGTCTTGCCCGCGGCCAGGAAGGGCAGGAGTCCGAAAGCGGTGGCGGCGATGTCATTATTGGTTTGGCCACTGCCGGTGCAGTTGCATCGGCCATGTTGAGAGAAGTTATCGAGCGACCAATGGCCATCGGGCGCTTGGTGGCGGGCGAACCATTTCAGCCCGGCGGCGACGGCCGCTTCGGAAACCGTATTTCCTCCGCCCTCGCGCAGCATCTGTTCTCGCGTCGAGCCGCTTCGTCCTGCGAATCCTCCCGGAACCATTTTGGGGCCACTGTATCCACCCGGTTTACCGAACGGGCTTGCTTTTCCAAAATTGGCGGAATCCACGCCGCCGCCCTGACCGCTGTCAAATCCTGGCGGGGGCGGCAAGGTCTGCGGAGGTCCTTCGGGAGCGTTCGGGAGTCCCACGGCTTCGTTCGGATTCACCGCTCCGGGTACGCTCACGTCCTCAATTCGCGAGACGTTATAATTGGTGGGCAATTCCGGATCGTTTCCAATCTCGTCATTTTCCAAATTCGGCGGCTTAGTCTCGGTCTCCACCTGAGTCTCGATCACTTGATCTTCGGGAATGACCGTCTCGGCGTTCAGCCGAAAATTGAGAATGAGAAAAATGCCGAAGAGAACGATGTGGATGCTGAAGCTGATGATCCAAGCCGGCAAGAGTCGCCGCCAGCGGTCGGCGTCTCCCTCCTGGCCGGCGATATAACGAATCACGGCCGGGTCTTTTCGTGTGGGCCGGGAGTTTGCCTTCGGGGCAGGAGGAGTGGGTTGTTCTACCGTGGCCATGATTGAGCTCCTCTTCTTCATTTTCATTTAGCCGCGGGGCTTGCCCCGCGCGCAGCAAGCTCCGCGGCTAAATGTTCGTGATTCACATTATTCTGCCGCGGGCATACCACGCGATTCCGATTCTTCGGGCGCGCCCGGCGGCATGGCAAACGCGGACGTTTGCGCCGTCATCAATCTTTGCTGCACTTGCCGATCACTTCGTCGATACCACAAGGTCAAGAGCAACGCGAGCAAAAAGACACTACCCAGAACCGCCATAAAGGTCACGGCCATGAAACCGGAGAAAAACCCGCCTTCTTCCGAATCGGGTTTTGACGGCGCTTGCTTCAGCGTTAATGTTCGACCAATCAAGAGCGGGGCGTCCCGAGTTCCATCCGCGGCCTTATAACGATATTTCTTAAAGAGATATCCGTCGATGCTTACCCGAACATCCAGTTTGTCACCCGTCTCCAGGCCGGCCGGCAAATCCGTGAAGACTACACATACCGGATTGGCGCCATAGCGCTCGGGGTCAAACATCCAGCCTTCATATCGATCCTTGACTCCGTCGAGCTTGGTTTCCTCAGGAGGCTCAAACCGGGCCAGTCGCCGTAATCTGCCTTCGAAATGAATCACCTTGCCTCGATGTAGTTGCGGCTCGTTGTACAAGTTGGCGTAAGTCAGGTTCCGCGTCGCGCTTTGGGCAAATGCCTGATCGGAAGTTTGATGAGCCTTCACCAAGGCTTCGCAATACGCCAGCCCTTCTTCGCCCGAGCGGATCGGCTCCCCGTCTTTTACGCTCTCTAGATTCACGAGCGGCGGCGCCTTGGAAACGTCCGGCTCAAGGTTCTCCGGCAGACCCGACCACAGGCTGAATCCGTTTCCGGCCTGAACCAAAGTGTAAGCCGTCACCGGCTCGGAAAACCCCACGACGCTGCTCGCAGCCACTACCGCCCGCGTGCGGTCGTCCATGACCGAGACATTTTTCTCCGAAATAACCGTCTTCTCGTCAGCCCGGTCCCATGATTTTTCGAGGCACAACCAGCAACCCATCAGCAGCAAGACGCTGGTCCAGCCAGGAGACATTTGCCGAATCTTGTCGCAGAGAGGATTCATTTTCCGGCAATCTCCCAAGACTTGGACGCCCTTATGCTGGCTAAAGTTCCTGAATCACGGAGTCGAGCCTAAATCCGGCGGCGGGGCAAATCCAACATTCGGGTAGCCCGCCTTGACGCAGGCGTCCATGACTTGAACGACAAAATAATACTTGAGCCGGCTGTCGGCTTGAATCTTAATGTCCGTTTTGTTCGTCAGCTCTTTTTGCACGCTCTTCAAATACCTCTCCAAGCCTTCCACGCTGGAGACGCTCGTTTCTCCCTGATCACCCTTAACGCTGATCTGGCTAATGGCGCCGTCGTTGATATTGTCATGCGGCGTCCCGATCATTACGGTTAGCTCCGATTTCATTTCAATCTCGGTGTCCGGCACATTGTTCGGATCCATTTGCTCGATGGTTTGAGCCCGAGCCTCTCCCGCGGCCGGCAGGCTCAAGTCCATCTGGCCCTCCAAGGCGGAAGGGTGGTAATTCATGATAAAGAAGAACAAAATCTGAAACGACATGTCTAAGAAAGGTACGATGGGCATGTCCACTTCCACGCCCGTTCCCGCTTTCAGTCCCCGAGCCATAAGTGCGCCTCTCCTACGTCTTGGTCATGGCCCGCAGTTGCATTTTGCGGAACCCCTGCTCCTTGCACTGTCGCAAGATCTGGTAAACGAGCCGGTACTCCGCGTTGCGGTCGGCTCGGATGATGACCGATGTATTCACCTTTCCGGGGCCTGCCAGAATTTCGCGGTTCCGGTATTCAGTCCGTAGAAAATTCTTGATTTGGCCAAAGTCGCTCAAGGGCTGCTCCCGGCCGACGACTTCGATTTGCCCTTTCTCGTTCACATTCAGGTAGAGGACATCGGTGATATCCTTTTTCATCGGCTGGGCCATTTGGGCAACCGGCAGCTTGATGCTCTCGTTGACCTGATTGGAAACGAAATTGACGGTGATGATAAAGAACATCAGCATCTGCAAGACTAAGTCGAGAAGGGGAACCAGATTGGGTTCCGCCTTAATGGTCGTGTCGGCAGCGTGACTCATCATTGTCCAAACCTCATGAAGTTTTCATGTCATCCGGATGGGGCAACTTACTGGGCGGGCCGCACGGTCGCCGCGGGGGGCCGAGCTTCCGGGGCAGCGGCCGCAGCCGGCGGCGCCGGCGCCGTAGCGGGGGCCGGCTTTCGCGAATTGTGATACATCTGCGTCAACAAGTCGTCGGCGATATTCGCCGAGTCCATGCTGATTCGAATGAGCCGATTGCGAAAAAACGCATGGCAAAAAATGGCCGGCAGCGCCAGCGCGACCCCGCCCAACGTCAGCACCAGCGCATGGGAAATCGCTTTCGAAAGCCTGCCGGCATCCGGGGTGCCGTGACCAAGCTCGATAAAGGCTAGGATCATCCCGAACACCGTCCCGACCAATCCGATCATGGGTCCCAGGGTGCCGATGGTCGCCAGGTAAGTGATGAGCTGATCCTTGCTGGACTTGACGCTTTCCACGGTATTGAACGCGGCCTCGCGGGCATCGTCCAAACCATACTGAAGCCGGCCCATGCCCGCCGTGAGAATCCGGCCCAAGAAGGAGGTATCGTTTCGAGCCAGGTCAAATGCTTCCTTGAATCGCCGTTTGTTCACCGTGTCCGTGAACTCCTCCACAAAGACCGGAGGGATGCACGTGGTCATGCGAAGATCCATGGCCAACAGCACGATGAGCGCAAACAGCCCAATAGAAGTGAACACCAACATCATGCCAAAGATAAACGCCCCCGATTTGATTTCGAAGGCGGATTTGATGATGTGACGGAAGATGTTGGTGGACTCGCCCTGCCCTTCCTCGCTCGCGGCGGCTTCGCCTCCATCCTGCGCGTAGACCGCTTGCCAGTGAGGGACGATCTCAACAGACAGGATCAAGATCAGGAAGCTAAGGAGAGCGAATACGGCCCAACGCGACGGCCAAAACCTTGAAGATACTGCCATGTATCGATTCTCGTAGAGAAGGTGAAGAAACTCCTACCGGACGGGGGTCCATGGTCTTCATCTCACCTTGCGTAGTCGCCGCTGTCAAGCGCAATTCGCCCCGCCGCATGATCGAAATCGTAATGATTACTTTTCGCGCCCGCTGAATGTCGTCAAACGCTGCCCGCGCCGGCGCGAACTTTAAACGCGCTTCGATAGAATGAGCGAAGGATTTCTGCGGGCGGCAACAATATCTAGCAGACGAAAATGGAAATCCGGCGAGGCGCTATTCATGCCTGAGGGCGACCGCGTCTGGCGCGAGCGCGGCCTGCGCAGCGCCGTGTTGGCCGGCGATGAACAAGCGTGGCGAGCCTGGTACGAGGAGTCGTTTGCCGGGCTGGACGCTTTTGTCCGCTGGCGGTGCGCGGGTCGGCAGGATTGGGCCGACGATATCATGCAAGAAACCTGGCTCGTGGCGGTGCGCCGCATTCGTTCCTTTGAACCGAAGCGTGGCAGCTTCGCCGATTGGCTTCGCGGCATCGCGGCCAATTTGCTGCGCAATCAATTACGAAAGCACCGCCCAACGCCGTCGCTCAACGGCATGCCCCCGGAGGTCGCGAGCCTGTCCTCGCCGGGCCGCAATGAAGTTCATAGCCGTGATCGGTCGGAACAAATCGCCCTGGCCTTGAGCAACTTACCCGAGCGCTACGAGGCCGCTTTGCGGGCCAAGTACCTAGACCGACAAAGCGTGGCTCAGATGGCCGAGGCTTGGCTGGAAACGCCGAAGGCTATCGAGTCGCTCCTGACTCGCGCCCGCGAGGCGTTTCGGGACGAATATCGCCGATTGGAAGAGAACGCTAGTTCCATTTAGCCGCGGGGCTTGCCCCGCGCGATCGTTATGTTGTCGTCATCCTCCTGTCCGCGCGGGGCAAGCCCCCGCGGCTAAATGACATACGTCGATTCGATTTATCCCAGGAGTGCCCAATGGATTCCCACAACCCGGAATGGAATGAAATCGAGGGCTTGTTAACTGGAGCTCTTGGCCAGGCTTCGGAAGAATTGCGCCAAGCCATTCAAAGAAAAACTCTGACGGTCCTGCGGCGGCGGCGCTGGCTGCGACGTTCATTTTGGGCTGCCGGGCTGACCGGTTGTTATGCCGCGGGAATCCTGACGATGGCCTTTCTTCGGTCGCCAGCGTCCCCGTCCACCGTTTCCGCGGCCCCGGAAACCGAACTGGCCGCGAAGTCCTCACCTGATCAAGTCACCACGGAAAAGGAAAAGCCCGAACGTGTCCCGCCGCCGGAAAGCGCCTTGGCCTTGGAATGGCAGGCGCTGGATAGCGAGCAAAAACGGCCCGATCTTTTCCTCCTTGCCGGCGATAAATACTTGCAAGCCAACGATCTGAAGTCGGCCATGCGCTGTTATCGCGGCGCCTTGGAAGGCGCCAGCGAACACGATTTGCTCATTACCGCGAAGGACACTTGGCTACTCATGAGCCTCAAAGAGGCCAAATTAGAGGAGAACCGTTATGCAAAGCTTGATCGTCCGTAGTCCGTGGTCCGCTATCGCCAAGTCCACCGTTGTAGCCGGAGCTGCATTCGGATGCTTAGTCGTTATCGGGACAAGCTCCGGACAACAATCGTCCGCGCCGGCCCAGGACAGCAAACCTGCCGCTCAGGAAAAGTCTCCTAAGGGCAGCGACGCCGGAGTCGGAGCTGGCATGAAGGGAATGATGCAGCGAATGCAAGATTCGATGAGACCTGGTGGCCAGCCGGCCTCTAAGCAGGCCGAGCCGACTTTGGAGGAAATGCTCAACAAGGCACTGAAAGACAACCCCGACATTCGCGTGGCCGAGGCCAAGGTTCGCGAGGCGGATGCCGAGTTGAACCGCACACGCCTTCAAGTCACTCAGAAAGTCCTGGCTTTCCATCATTCCCGCGAATCGCAAAAGGCCATCATCAAAGTCGCGGAAGAAGATTTGCAGCGAATCCAAAAACTGGAAGCTAACAAAGCCGTCTCCGCGGAAGAGGTAAAGCAAGCCCAGCAGCGATTGAGCGCCTCCAAAGCAAAACTCGCGGAAATCGAAGCCGAGATGCCCTACTTACTCGGGCAGCAACAACGGCTGACAGCCACATCATTGACCTTCACTCCCGATGGCAAGACGCTTTATTCAGCATCCGCTGACGGAACAGTCAGATTCTTGGATGCGGCCACGGGTATGCAGATTGCCGATCCTTCAAATGCCAACAACACGTCATGGCAAACGCCAGTCCTGGCCTTCGATCAACAACCGTACGTTAATTGGATAAATGCCCATGACGTAAACCTCGCCAAACCGGCCCAGGAAACCGGCAGCATCGCCGATAAGGTTCGCAAGGCTCTGGAAACGCAGGTAACCGTGGACTACAAGCAAAAAACCGTGCATGACATCCTCGAGGATTTGAAGAAGAAAGTGCCCGGCCTGTCGATCCATGATCTTTCTGATATGGATAACACGCCAATCAAAATTCAAATCGACGGTCAGGTCCCTGTGCGGACTGCCTTGGAATTATTGGTCGACACGTGCAACATTTTGCGCCTTCACAATCCTCCTTGGAATGTATCCCCGAATCCCGATCGTCTTAGTTTAGTCTTAAGGGACTACGGCCTGCTGTTCGCGCCCAACGCTAGTCTTCCACCGGACGCGGTTCATATCAGCAATCTGAGCCGAGGCCTCAAGTTAACCAAACCTGAAAACGACAAAGCGCCCGCCAAGGACGAAAAGAAACCGTCAGGCGAGGAAAGGAAACATTAACAATTATCATTTAGCCGCGGGGCTTGCCCCGCGCGGATAATATGCCGCGGTCTTCGTCCCTGTTCGCGCGGAGCAAGCTCCGCGGCTAAATCAAAATCGCCGATCAATGCCGGAAATGCCGGATGCCGGTGAAGATCATCGCCATGTCATGCCCGTCGCAGGCCTGGATGGAATCCTGATCGCGCATGGAACCGCCGGGCTGGATGATGGCTCGGATTCCCGCCTTGGCCGCCTCATCGATGTTGTCGCGAAAAGGAAAGAAGGCGTCCGAGGCCATCACGCTACCGACTGATCGACCGCCGGCCTTTCGGACCGCCAGGTGAACCGAATCGACTCGGCTCATTTGGCCCGCGCCGACGCCCACGACCATCTGATCCTTTGCCAGCACAATTGCGTTGCTTTTGACGTGCTTGCAGACTAGCCACGCGAAGCGGAGATCGTTGAGCTCCGCTGGGGACGCCTGACGCTTCGTTACGACTTTCATGTCGTCGAAGTCGTTCGAGTCTATGTCTTTCGTTTGGACCAACAGTCCGGAATCGACGCGACGCCAGTCCATTGGGTTCACATCTTTCTTGCCAGCGCTGCGGGCTAACGGTCCGGTCTTGAGCAGGCGGACGCTTTTCTTCCATGTTGGCCTTGTAGTCAAGAGATGGAGAGCAGCTTCGCTAAATCCAGGGGCGATCACGCACTCGACGAATCGGTTCGGCTCGGTAATCTCCTGAGCGGTAGCTTCATCGATCTCGCCGTTGAATCCTAAGATTCCTCCATAGGCGCTAAGCGGATCGCCTTCGTAAGCTTTGCGAAAAGCGTGTTCCAATGAGTTCCCGATGGCAGCTCCACACGGATTATTGTGCTTGATGACCACGGCCGCGGGTTCGGTGAACTCTCTGACCAGATTCAAGGCGCTGTCCAGATCGAGAATATTGTTGAAGGAGAGTTCCTTGCCGTGCAGCATCTCCGCAGTGGAGACAGAGGTGAGTGGTGAGTGGTGAGTGGTCGGCTCAACGTAAAATGCGGCCTGCTGATGTGGGTTTTCGCCATAGCGCAATTCCTGACGCTTCTTCAGCTTCAAGTTTAGAACTGAGGGAAATAGGTCTGAGTCCATTGGTCCGTCGCTCTTTTCAGTCTGCGAGGGGACTCGCGAAACAAAGTAAGTCGAGATGGCGTGGTCGTAAGAGGACGTCCGCATAAAGGCTATAGCCGCCAAACGCTCACGAGTGTGTAGGCTTAAAGCGCCATTGTTATCATGCAACTCCTTCATGATGGCAGGGTAATAAATTGGATCGGTGACGATGGCCACATCGTGATAGTTCTTGGCGGCCGATCGGACCATCGACGGGCCGCCGATGTCGATATTCTCGATGATGTCTTCATGACTGGTGCCGGGCCGAGCTAGCGTGGCTTCGAACGGATACAAATTGCACACGACGAGATCAATGGGAACGATGCCCTGAGTTTTGAGCGTCGCCTGGTGCTCGGGGTTGTCGCGGACAGCGAGGATTCCGCCGTGAACGCGCGGATGAAGGGTCTTCACGCGGCCATCGAGAATTTCGGGGAAGCCGGTAACTTCGGAGATGTCCTTCACCGGCAGCCCGGCCTCGGCCAAAGTTTTGCGAGTGCCCCCGGTCGAAATCAATTCGATTTGCAAGCCCGCCAAGGTCCGAGCTAGATCAACCAAGCCGGACTTATCGCTGACGCTGAGAAGCGCTCGGTGAATCTTGCGGAGGTCCATAGTTCCCCGGTTTTTACATCCTTCAATCAAACCCAATGCCTCGTCACGAACATCTTGCCAAGCGATCAAATCGTCATCCATAATTTTCTATTCCCTTATCTATCGAGACGGCCCGATTTGGACTACTCGCTCATACGCGGATGCGCGAACGCCTCCCGGAAAATCGGCCGCTCGAATCTCCCCCAATACCACCCCGGCTAGTCGATCCCATTCCTTAAACCCCATTCCTCCCGCCGGCCATCCCTCCCTGGTCCAGACCAAGCGAAATGTCTCTCGAATCAAGCTTCGCGGCGCTTGAGACAGTTGTTCCCGGTCGAAAATCAGCAGCGAGCCTGCTCTCGGCCGTTCGATACCGGCAAGGAGTTTCTCGGCTCTCGCTTGGACGCGCCCATAAGCGGTTTCCGCTTGCTGGGCCAAATGACAGAGAACCGAGATAATGGCCGGATTGTATTCCTTTTCGAGGGATGGCAACAGTTCGTGGCGAATGCGATTGCGCGTCAGGCGGCGATCGAAATTGGAGGAGTCTTGGCGAAACGCCTGCCCTTTGACTTGCAGGTAATCCATTACCTCTGCCCGCGTCACAGCCAACATGGGCCGAATCACCGTCACGCCATCTTCGAGCGGTCGTCGCTCTGCGATCCCTCGCAATCCCTTGAGTCCCGCGCCACGCAGCAACCGATGCAGGATCGTCTCCGCTTGATCGTTGGCGGTGTGGCCGGCGGCAACCCAGCGAGCGCCTGCATTCCGAGCGACCTGCGCCAACCAAGCATAACGCGCCTCACGGGCCACCTTTTCCAAGTTGTCCTTGGCATCGAGCGCCTGTTTCCTCACGTCTTCTCTCTGAGAAATAAACCGTACGTCTCCGATGCCTTCCTCAAGCAGACCTCGCGACATTACTTCAACAAAGGACTCATCCGCGTCACTTTCAGCTCCGCGCAACTGATGATTCAAGTGAGCCAGGATCAAAGGCTGGAGCCGAAGGATGGATTGCAAATCGAGCAAAGCCCGAGTCAAGGCAACACTATCCGGTCCCCCCGAAACCGCCACCACCACAGGCCCTGAGCCGACTCCATGATGCCGGCAGAATTCCTCCACTTTTGCGACAAGCACGTCCGCTTTCATGGATGAATCGTTCGCCATTGACTTGATAGAATCGGCCATTCGATTAGAAAGCATGAAACCAGACTCGAGGCAAAAAAAGCCCGGCCCTTTATTTTATCCGAAACGATTTTGTGCGATGACAATTCCCGGACATTCACTTTTGAAAATATCTCCCGGCATCCGGTATTCGGCCGCCTGGGTCTTGGCGCTAATGACGGCCGGCATCTACCTGTATTTTTCCTGGCATCATTTCGACGATCCTGAACGAGGTGACGGGAATCGCGGCCATACCTATATGGACTTCGGCGGCCAATATTTGTTGGGCCGGATGCTGGTTCGCGGCGAAGGTCATCATCTGTTTTCACGCTCGGCTCAACGCGAAGTGCTCATGGAGTGTTATCCCCGTGGGAATGAACCTCCTGACCAGGAGACAAGTGACGCGGACCAGCTTCTTGATTGGTTTGTCGAGACGAACGATTCGGCCGACCACGAAGTGAGTGGTCCCTTATATCCCCCCATCCAGGCATTTTGGTTTTGCACGTTGGCGTTCTTGACTCCACAAGTCGCTTACCGGATCGTCCAAGTGATAATCGTTCTGGGCGCCTTTGCGGCCGGACTTGGCCTGACCATATTGTCTAACGGCCGTGTCTGGTGGCCAG
>Ga0206934_1037_pt2 | contig 29793 bp, 22 predicted proteins | sample Alteio_BWOrgHeat_16_FD_152932 | JGI IMG/M metagenome (GOLD analysis project Ga0206934, IMG submission 152932) | Enriched cells from forest soil in Barre Woods Harvard Forest LTER site, Petersham, Massachusetts, United States -... | ecosystem: Environmental > Terrestrial > Soil > Temperate forest >...
GCTACCGGCAACTTTGTACAGGGGAACTTCATTGGCACCGACATCACAGGCGAGGTCGCACTCGCCAATGGCCCTCTGGGTGACGAAGTGGACCTTGGCAACGGTGCCTCGAGTAACCTCATAGGCGGGCAAAGCTTTGTAGACGCCCACGGCAACCTCAGCGGGCTTGGAAATCTGATCTCGGGTGGTGCTCAACTGGTAACTGTGGGCGGAGGTACCATGGGGATCTATATCGACGCTCGGAGAAGCCCCTGTTCCAACAACTTGATCGAGGGCAACTTCATCGGCACGGATGTCACCGGTCAGCACGCCTTGGGAAACGTCGATGGCGTCGAGCTTGTGAACGCGTCCAACAACACAATCGGAGGGACGATCGCCGGCACTGGAAACCTGATTTCCGGCAACGGTATGGGGATTGCGATTGTCCTCGGCTCCCCAACCGGCAACTTAATTGAAGGCAACTTGATCGGCACCAATGCCAGCGGCCAGGTAGCATTGGCCAACGTTGCGCCCAGCTGGTCTCTTTCTAACAATGTTTGGTATCCGGATGAGGCCAGTGTAGGCGTTTATCTCGGCCAGGGCGCCACCGGTAACAGCATTGGCGGCGCCGCCACCGGCGCTGGCAACGTGATCAGCGGCAATGGCAGTAATGGCATCGAGATCTACGGGAGTACCACCGGCAACCTGGTCCAGGGCAACTTCGTAGGCACCAACGCCAATGGGGCCAACCTCGGTAACACCGGCGACGGTGTAGCCGTCCAGGGTGGGGCGAACAATAACACCATTGGCGGCACTGCTGCGTTGGCGGGAAACCTCATCTCCGGCAATGCAGGCAACGGAGTCCATATCACCGACAGCGGGACGAACAACAACACGGTTGCCGGCAACCTGATCGGCACCGATGTCAGCGGCAGAGTTGCCCTGGCCAACCTCGGCAGCGGCGTGCTCATCGATAGCGGTGCCAGCAACAATACCATCGGCGGCCTTAGCTCGGTGAATCCATCCACGGGAAAACTCAGCGGCGCAGGCAATCTCATCTCTGCGAATTCTGTTTCCGGCGTACAGATCAATCAAGCTACCGGCAACTTTGTACAGGGGAACTTCATTGGCACCGACATCACAGGCGAGGTCGCACTCGCCAATGGCCCTCTGGGTGACGAAGTGGACCTTGGCAACGGTGCCTCGAGTAACCTCATAGGCGGGCAAAGCTTTGTAGACGCCCACGGCAACCTCAGCGGGCTTGGAAATCTGATCTCGGGTGGTGCTCAACTGGTAACTGTGGGCGGAGGTACCATGGGGATCTATATCGACGCTCGGAGAAGCCCCTGTTCCAACAACTTGATCGAGGGCAACTTCATCGGCACGGATGTCACCGGTCAGCACGCCTTGGGAAACGTCGATGGCGTCGAGCTTGTGAACGCGTCCAACAACACAATCGGAGGGACGATCGCCGGCACTGGAAACCTGATTTCCGGCAACGGTATGGGGATTGCGATTGTCCTCGGCTCCCCAACCGGCAACTTAATTGAAGGCAACTTGATCGGCACCAATGCCAGCGGCCAGGTAGCATTGGCCAACGTTGCGCCCAGCTGGTCTCTTTCTAACAATGTTTGGTATCCGGATGAGGCCAGTGTAGGCGTTTATCTCGGCCAGGGCGCCACCGGTAACAGCATTGGCGGCGCCGCCACCGGCGCTGGCAACGTGATCAGCGGCAATGGCAGTAATGGCATCGAGATCTACGGGAGTACCACCGGCAACCTGGTCCAGGGCAACTTCGTAGGCACCAACGCCAATGGGGCCAACCTCGGTAACACCGGCGACGGTGTAGCCGTCCAGGGTGGGGCGAACAATAACACCATTGGCGGCACTGCCTCCGGCGCCAGCAACATCATCGCCTTCAACAGAGGCGTGGGCGTGGATGTAGACTCGGGGACCGGCAATTCTATCAACGGCAACTCCATCCACGACAACGCCTCTGGTAATGCGAGGCCCGGGGGCATTTACTTGAACAGTGGTAATAACGCAAACAACAACCTGGCGGCCCCCGTCCTTAGCGGGGAGGTTTCGTCCGGCAGCAGCACGACCATCAGCGGCAGGTTGCAAAGCGTAGCTAGCACGACATTCCGGCTGGAGTTCTTCTCCAACCAGAGTCCCGATCCGACAGGCTATGGCCAAGGCCAAACGTTCCTCGGCTCCATCAATGTCACCACGGATGCCTCCGGAAACGCCAGTTTCATCGCCACCGGCCTGTCAGATGTTCCCGCTGGTCTGGCATGCATTAGCGCGACTGCCACGAACCTTTCGACAGGCGATACTTCGCAGTTTTCTTTGGACTTAATTCCAACCACGACAGCTGTTTCTTCCGACCATCCCTCCGGTTCGACCTACGGCCAAGCGGTCACCTTCACGGTAAGCGTGACTGCAGCTAACACTTCGCTTGGAATCCCCACCGGCTCTGTGCAGTTCCGGATTGACGCCGCGAATTTCGGCACGCCCGTATCTCTGAATAACGGCAGCGCAACAATTATAGCCACCTTGCCCCCTGGCACTCATTCCGTGATAGCCATCTATGCCAGCAACAACGCAACCTTTGGCAATTCTAATTCTGCTGCGCTCAGCCAGGTCATCACGCCGGCGACTCTGACGGTTACAGCCAACAACGCCAAGAGAGGGTTCGGGCAGCCCAACCCCGTCTTTACGGACACGATTACCGGTTTCGTCAATGGAGACAACTCCAGTGTGGTCAGCGGATCCGCCAGCCTGACAACAACCGCGACCGCAACCAGCCCGGCCGGTACGTACTCCATCATTGCAGTCCAGGGCACACTCAGCGCCGCCAACTATACATTCACTTTTGTCAACGGCACGTTAACTGTTTACCCTTTGCCTCAAGCTGGTATTACCGGGCCGACTGACGGCGTGACTTACCAAGGGCGAACCTTCACGCTTACGGCCACCGGAGCCGCGGACGATCAGACTGTCGGTTTCACCTACACCATCAACTGGGGCGACGGCAGTCCGCTCCAAACAGTCTTACCAACGGCCAACAACACCACGATTGTGCTCACGCACTCCTACGCCGTTACGGGGACCTTTACCGTTTCGGTGACCGCCGCCGACCAGTTCAATGCCTCCAGCGCGCCCGCTACCAAGGCCATCAAAATCGGACTTGTTGGGGTGCAGGCGGACCCGGCCGGGAATGGAGGCATCACCGGGCTGGCGATTAGCGGAATCGGCGGCGCTCAAGGAATTGTGCTGGCCTCGACCGGCGCCCCCAACACTTTGAAGGTGACTCGCGGCGGCACTTCCTTGGGAAACTTCGTGGCGACGGGCGGCAACGTCGCCATTTACGGCGATGGCGGCGTCGATCTCGTGACCGTCACCGGGGTTGCCAACTCCGCCGATACCTTTACTCTCACTGGAAGCACGGCCACGTTTTCCGCCGCTTCGCTGAACCCGAACGTATTTACCGTTGCCCTCAATAGCATCAGCAGCATCACCTTGCAGGGTGGAGGCAAAGGCAACGCGTTTACGATTACTGCCAGTTCGGTCCCGTCCGTTCTGATCGGACCAAGCGGAGGCGCCAACACGTACACATTCGGCGGCGCCACCATGGGCGCTGCGACGACTATCCAGGGGGGCGGCGCCAACAATACTCTCTATGGTCCCAACCAGACCAACGTTTGGACCATCAATGCCACCAATGCCGGGAACCTCAACGGCGGCAACTGGACGTTTACGGGAGTCCAGAACCTGGTCGGTGGCTCGAAAACCAACGATTTTGTGTTCGGTAACGGGGTCAGCATCGGCGGCAACCTCAGCGGCGGCGCGGGCGGCGGAATGCTCGATCTTTCGCATTACACCACGGCCGTCAACCTTAACTTGCAAAACAACAAGGCAACAGGAGTCGGCGGCCTGGCGACCAACCTAGTCGCTGCCGTCGGCGGGAGTGCCACCAACACGCTGACTGGGGCCAACACGTCCAATATTTGGAACCTCACGGGCACCAATGCCGGCACGATCAACGGCTCCCTCACGTTCTCGACGTTCGCGAATCTTGCCGGCGGTAGCGGAAACGACGTCTTCGTGTTCGGCAACGGCAAGGGAACGACCGGTACGATCAACGGTAATGCTGGAACCAACCTGCTGGATTACTCGGCTTACACAACCGGCCTATTTGTCGATATGCGAACTAAGGTGGCCACCGGGACTGGTGGAATCAGTAACATCCAACAGGTCTACGGGGGCAGCGGCAACGACGTGTTGGTCGGCTTCGGTTCCGGAATCCTGCTCAGGGCGGGGAGCGGCAACGACCTTGTCATTGGCGGCAGCGGCCAAGCAACGATCCAGAGCGGCTCTGGACAAGACATTATTATTGCCGGAAGCACAACCTACGACGCCAACCAGACCGCTCTTCAAGCCATTGAAAGTTACTGGTCCAATACGTCTATCCCGTTCATCAGCCGGATCTCTCAACTGTCCGGAGTGGGGACTCCGACCGGCCATTACAAGCTCAACGCATCCACGGTCACCCATGCCAATGCCAGCGATACCGTCATTTTGCAGTCTGTAAATGATTGGCTGTTTTGGAGGCTGGTTGGCGTCAATGCCGATACTGTCACGGGAACACCGGGGTTCTCGACATACATCTAAAATCCGATTCGATCGACCACGTTCTTGATGATGGGCAGAACAAGTGGCCCGGGCGTGAATTTTCATTCCCAAGAGAGTGTGGGCTTGGCAAAGTACTCGCAACCAAGTTGCAAGTCCTTTTGTCGTATGACCTTAACGTAAAAAAGTACTTTGCCACTCGCCCCGCCAATTTGGCAAATTGGCAAAGAAGTCTAACAGAGGAGGCGGGTACATCTAGCGGGCGGGGTTGGCGAGGTGGCCGGCGGAGACGGCAAGGCGGACCCTCTCCGCCAATTCGAAGGCCAAAGACTCAAACTTTGCAGTTTTCCTCGGGAATATACCCCCTCACGCCAATTCATCTGGCGGGCGGAAGGGGGTGGCGCGATGAGAAAAGGCTAGAAGTCCACGCTCTTTTGGCCTTCCGCCAGTTCGCCAGCTTGGCGGGAGGGAGTTCCGACGGACTTGGCTGTCGGATGATGGCTTATTTCGCTTCGGCCATTGCCCGATGGTGAGATTCCGCCGGGGTTTGGTTATGGGCGCCGGATGTGTGTTCTCCCGGGCGGGTGGAGCGGCCGAGAAAGGCTTGGGCCAACAATAAGAATGCGCCGCACACCAGACAGCAATCGGCGACGTTGAACACCGGCCATTCGATCAGGTGGAAATACAAAAAGTCGCGGACGCCGTTGAAGACCACGCGGTCGTAGAGATTGCCCAATGTCCCGGCCAGGATCAGACCCAAGGCGGCGCACAGGGACCAGTCGCGCGCGGTGGTTCGCCGCGTGCTCCAGTACAGAATCGCAAAGGCGGCCACGATGCTGACGCCCGCGAAAGCCGCGTTGGCGAGGTGGGCGTACTCACCCCCCAAGCCGAACAAGGCCCCTTGGTTCACCTTGGGCGAGGCGTTGAGATTGAGTGTACGTAGCGTGGCCAGGATGCCCGTTCCTTGCTCTGGGTAGCCGGTAAACTGAGCGAGAAGTTTGAAGGCGCCGGGGACGACGACGCGTTCCCCTTGAGTGACAATCCCCTCGCGAGAAACGAATCCATTTTCTCCGGGGTTGTCATGCAGCCATTTGAAGACGCCGTACTTGGTGAGTTGATCGAGGGTGGCGCCGAAAAGCGCCAATCCCCACAACAGGCCGCGAAAAGAACGTTCGGCGTTCATTGGAATTTAGTGCTTAGAGCTTAGATCTTAGTCCTTAAGAGCTTAGACAGTAGTGCTAGACAGTAGTGCTTAGACAGTAGTTCGAAGGTCTAAATTCTAAGATCTAAGGTCTAAGCTCTAAGCACTCACTGTCCTTGTTCCAACTTCCTTGCACATTCGACGCAATAACGAGCATAGGGCAATGCTCGCAGCCGGGCTTCGGGGATCTCCTTGCCGCATTCCTCGCATTGACCAAAAGTCCCGTGGTCTACGCGGTCCAGAGCGGCCGCGATGTCGGCCAACACCTGCTCCTCGTTTTGCAATAAGTTCAGGGTGTTTTCCTGCTCGTAGGCGTCGGTTCCCAGGTCGGCCATATGGATGGGCATGCTTGACAAGTTGCCGCCGGCCTCGCTTCCGGACTGATGCAGAGCTTCATCCGTCAAGTGAGAAACGTCGCCGTTTAGGCGATTTTGCAAATCGAGGAGCATTTGCTGATAGCTTTTCAACTCCGCTTTCGTCATCGTGACTCCCAGATGAAAGTCCGTGGTTGGCCGGTTCGAGGCCGCGATTTCACGATAGCCAACTGGTCCTAGCTCGTCAAGGACGGGAGAACATTAGCCACTGACGAACACAGATGAAACACGGATAGGAAGATTTTTTTCATCCGTGTTTCATCTGTGCGCATCCGTGGCTAGCTTTTCTCTCTCCCTTAACCTCCGTTTCCCCATCCATCACAGCCGGCAAACCTTGCCCCGCTTAACTCCTGGATTCGCCGCTCTCGGATCGCCGAATTGTGGAACTTTGACAAATTATGCAGTCTATGCTTGGAACTCGTCTCCCAGTCGGCGGCAAGGCCCTTTCAATCTCCCTACTCTCTCTTGACTTCGAGGGGAACGGAAGGAAGAATCTCGCAGCATTCTCCGGTTCTTCGAATTCAGCCAAGGGTTTAGCGGCATCCCGGTCGCCCAGGCGGGCTTAGAGCTTAGTCCTTAGAGCTTGGGACTTGGTTCTCGGCTCCGTTTTCAGGGGCGCTTGCTCGCTAAAGCTCTGAGTACTGAGCACTAAGTTCTCCCTTGGGCGTGGAACCGAACATCGTTGGCTTCCCATCATGATCGAGCGAAAGACGAGGGTCGATCCGTGCGCGTCTGGGCGTTGTCAATTCTGTGTGCGATGACCGCGGGCTTGGTCGGATGCAGCAACTTCGGAAAGAAGTCTGCCACTCCCAATAATCCGCCCGTTCGCGGAACGCCTCAAGCCGGAGCGATCGGCCCCTACGGTCGGGCCGACACCGCTCCTCCTCCCACCGCACCCAGCGGCGTTTTGGCGGGCCAGGTGTTGGATAGCTTCAACCGCACGCCGATCACCGCGACTTACATTCAAGTCTCCGAAGCCGGCGACGCCGGCAAGTCGGCCGCACCTATTGAAGTGGCCACTGATAATCACGGCTACTTCATGATTCAACGTCTGCAGCCGGGGCATCATTATCAATTAACGGCTCGAATGAAGCAGGGGGATCGCGTCCTGGCCGGGACCGCCTACGCCACGCCGCCGAACCCCAAGATTCTCATTCAAATCAGCGAAGACTTCGCCACCAAGCACACGCCCGATCCCCCGGGTCCGCCGAAGTTTCCATCGTCGCCCAAGAATTCGATCCCAGGACCCGATGGTCCGCCGGCGCCGGTGTGGCTCGATCAAACTGGCGGGGCATCGAGTGCTCCGAGCGCGGGCGGAAGTAACAATGCGCCTCCGCCAACGCCCCCCGACCAGGCTTGGGCGCCGGGCAATGTTCCTCGCAACGATCCCTATATCAATGGCGCCGGCAGCCAAGGCCAAGGCGCCCAGCTGGGACCGCCCAGCGGAATGTTTGGAACGCCGCCGCCCGCGCCGACACCCGTCCCCCAAGGATCGCCCAGTCCCGTCATTCTTCGGCCGGAAGGAATTGTCAAAGACAATTCGCAAGTGCGCGCCGATCCGCTCGTCGAGATTCGGCCTCAGGTCCCGCCGCCGCAAGCGACGCCCGCGCCGGCCGGTCCCGCGCGGATTCCAAGCTGTGTGCTGACCGGGAACACGCTCTATAACTTCGCCCTTTACGATTTGAATGGTCAGCCGTGGGAGTTTCGACACCATCAGGGCCGGCTCGTGTTGCTCGATTTCTGGGGCACTTGGTGTTCACATTGCTTAGTGTCCGTTAAGGATTTGAATGCATTGCAGGACCGCTATGGCCGGTATGGATTGGAAGTGATCGGCATTGACTATGAAGGCGACACACCTCCACAAGATCAAATCCTGAAAGTCCGCGGCGCCCGGCAGCGCTACGGCATGAACTATCGGATCCTTCTGGGCGGCAATCAGGAGACCTGTCCCGTTCGCGCTCAATTCGGGGTCCGCAATTTCCCCTCCGCCTTTCTCATCGACGAGAGCAATCACGTCATCTGGAGCAGCGAAGGCCTCGGCCGTCAACAAGTCCGCGAGCTGGAAATCATCATCCGCCAACGACTGGGGCTGCGCTAGTTCAAGCTACATTTAGCCACGGAGCTTGCTCCGCGCGGGGCAAGCCCCGCGGCTAAATGATAACCGCTTGGTGTCCGCCGCCTTCTCTCATACCATAAAATCAACACGATAACTCGTTATGAGGCATCCCTTGGCGAACCGTACTCCGCTCTACGATTGGCACGTGGCTCACGGCGCTCGCATGGTCGATTTCGCCGGCTGGGACATGCCGATCCAGTATTCCAGCATTATCGAAGAACATCAGGCGGTTCGTACTGGCATCGGGATTTTCGATATTAGTCACATGGGCCGGCTCTGGTTCGAAGGACCGGATTCATTAGACTTGATTCAGAAAATATACACGAACAACGCGGCCACGATGAAGGAAGGGCAGATTCGCTATGGGCTGATTTGCAACGAGCGCGGCGGCATTCTCGACGACGTGCTGGTCTATCGTTGGCCGGACGGATTCGGAATGGTCGTCAACGCGTCTAATCGCGAAAAAATCGTGGCCTGGATCGCGAGTCAACAAGGGGTAAAGCCACTCCAAATAACAGACGCTGCTGGCCAGGCGCTAGGCTCGTTCTTACCGGCTGCGGTCCGTGACGTGACGACTCAGGGTTTTATGGTCGCGGTTCAAGGGCCGCAAGCCGTGGATCGGTGTCGAGGATTGGTCCCCGCGGCAGTCGAGACGTTGCCTTATTACCATGGTTGCCGGACCACCTATGAAGGCAAGCCATGTTCCGTGAGCCGCACCGGCTACACCGGCGAAGACGGCTTGGAATTCATTGTGAGCGCCGAGCAAGCGCAAAAACTGTGGGAGGATTTGCTCAGCCGGGGCGCCTTACCTTGCGGCCTCGGGGCACGCGATACGCTGCGTCTTGAAGCCGCCATGCCGCTCTATGGCCATGAGCTGAACGAAGACATCGACCCGTTTCAGGCGGGGCTGGGCTGGGCGGTGAAGATGGACAAGGGAGACTTCATCGGCCGCGAGGTACTGATGCGTCGCCGGCAGGACAAGAGCCTTCGGCAGCGCGTGGGACTGGAGCTGGAAGGCAAGCGGTTGGCGCGCGAGGGCGCTTCCATTATGAAAGATAATAAGACAATAGGAACCGTGACCAGCGGCACCTTCGCGCCGACTCTTGCCAAGGCCATTGCGATGGCTTATGTTGACCCGGCTTATACGCCACCGGGAACGACGTGCGAGATTGATGTTCGTGGAAAGCCGGCGCCGGCGCGAGTCGTGCCGCTGCCGTTTTACAAAAGGGTTCAATCGTGATCCCAAGCCCACGGACGGCTGTCCGCTGGCTTCATGGAGTGACTCATGGATCCCAAGAATCTCCGCTATGCAGCGACGCATGAATGGGCCAGTCTCGAGGGCGATCAATGCACTCTCGGCATCACCCAATTCGCCGTCGATCAATTGACCGATATCGTTTTCGTCGACTTGCCGGATGTTGGCGATCATGTTTTTCAGGGCGACAGCTTCGGGGAAATCGAGTCAGTCAAGGCCGTCAGCGAGCTCTACTCCCCCGTGAACGGCGAAGTGGTGAGCATCAACGAAAAGCTCATCGAGGATCCGTCGAAGATCAGCTCCGACCCTTACGGCAAAGGCTGGATGATCAAGATCAAGGTCGAGCCGGGAAGCAAACTCGACCACCTGATGACGTTGGAAAAATACCAAAAGCAAATCGCATCGGAAGAACATTAAGAGATCACCACCAAGACACAAAGAGCACAAAAATCCAGTCGCGCGCAAATCCAATTTCATCATCCTTCTCTATTCTTATCTTTGTGTTCTTTGCGCCTTTGTGGTTTGATTGTTTGCTTGGGAGGTTGGCTTGTCGTACGTCTTGAACACCCCCGAAGACCAGCGGGCGATGCTGGAGAAAATCGGAGCGGCATCAGTCGAGGGATTGTTTCGGTCGATTCCCAGCGAGCTTCGTCTCAAAAGAGACTTAAACGTTCCGCCGGCGTTGACAGAGATTGAATTAAGCCAGCACTTGCAAGATCTGGCAGCCAGGAATCGACCGGCGGGGGATGCGGTCTGTTTTCTGGGCGGCGGCAGTTACGATCATTTCATCCCGGCCGTCGTGGACGCCGTGGCCGGCCGCAGTGAATATTACACGGCCTACACTCCCTACCAGGCAGAAGCCAGCCAAGGCAGTCTGCAAGCATTTTTCGAATACCAGACTCTTATCTGTCAGCTCACCGGCATGGAGGTGGCCAACGCCAGTCTCTACGATGGCGGCAGCGCGGTAGCCGAAGCGGTCTTAATGGCCGGCGCGGTCACGGGACGAACCGGCCAGGTCCTCGTCGCCGGGAGTGTCCATCCGGAATATCGCCAGACGTTAGCCACCTACATGACCAACCTGGAAGCCCGGCCCGTCACATTGCCGACGCCCGCCGGTTTCCTCGATCCGGATGATCTCAAGCGAGCCTTGAATGATCAGACCTCCTGCGTGGTCGTGCAACATCCCAATTTCTTCGGTTGCCTGGAAGAAGTCGAAGCCCTCGCCGAAGCCGCGCACGCCCGCGGGGCCTTATTCATTGTCAGCTTTGATCCGATCAGTCTGGGGCTGCTCAAACGGCCGGGACAATACGGCGCCGACATCGCCGTGGCCGAGGGACAATGCTTGGGCAATCCGATGGTTTTCGGCGGGCCTTACCTGGGCATCCTCGCTTGCCGGCAGGAATACGTGCGCAAGATGCCCGGCCGATTGGTCGGCCAGACCGTCGATCGGCAAGGGCGAGCGTGCTGGGTGCTGACGTTGCAGACGCGCGAGCAGCATATTCGTCGTGAAAAGGCAACCAGCAATATCTGCACGAACCAGGGATTGTTTGCTCTGAGGGCGGCCGTGTACCTAGCGGCTCTTGGGCCGCAAGGTTTGAAGGAAACGGCGGACTTGTGTTTGCGGAAGGCTCATTATGCCGCCGATGAACTGAGTCACAAGGCCGGACTGCAGCTTCGTTTCCAGCGGCCATTCTTCAAGGAGTTCACGATTCGAGTTCCCGGCGATTCGGCTGCCATGCTTCCTCGTCTCCTGGAAGCCGGTTTCCACGCGGGGCTGGACCTGGGCCATTGGTATCCCGCGCTGAAAGACTCTATCAGCCTGGCGGTGACGGAAAAACGAACGAAGGCGGAAATCGACCGCCTGGTGGAGGCCTACGCGGCCGAAATCAAGCCGAAGAAATAACAGCATCAATCAAAGTGTAAAGATTCTTAACTTTTGTTCCCTGAGCATGCAACGAAATCAGTCGACGGAATTGTTGTTCGAGTTGAGCCATCCGGGACGCCGGACGCATCGGCTGCCTGCCTGTGACGTGCCGGCCGCGCCGAACGAGAGTTTACTTGGCGCGAATGCTCTGGCGGGTTCGCCACCGCCGCTGCCGGAAGTCGGCGAAATCGATCTGATCCGCCATTTTGTCAATCTCTCTGCCAAGAACATGTCCATCGACACGAACTTCTATCCCTTAGGTTCGTGCACGATGAAGTACAACCCGAAGCGTCATGAGCGAATGGCCCATCTGCCGGGCATGGCCGATCTGCATCCCTTGCAAACCGATGAATCGTGTCAGGGTATGCTGGCTTTATTGTGGAACCTGCAAAACATCTTGGCGGAGATTGCCGGTTTGGACGTGGTCTCGTTGCAGCCCGCCGCCGGGGCACACGGTGAATTGACCGCCTTATTGGTCGCTCACGCCTATTTCCTAGATCGCGGAGAAGAAAAGCGAAACCGGGTTCTCATTCCCGACAGTGCCCACGGCACGAACCCCGCCAGCGCCGCGATTGCCGGCTTCGATGCCGTCAAGGTGTCAAGCAACGACAAAGGCTTGGTGGACCTGGCCGACCTGCGCGCTAAATTGGACGACCGAGCGGCGGTCTTCATGATCACGAATCCCAACACGCTCGGCCTGTTCGACGATCAAATCGCCGCCATCACCGAAATGGTGCACAGCCAGGGCGCCCTCGTGTACTTGGACGGGGCGAACATGAATGCCATCCTCGGCATCACTCGGCCCGGCGATTTCGGCGTCGACATGATGCATTACAACGTGCACAAAACCTTCACGGGCCCTCACGGCGCCGGCGGTCCGGGGGCCGGACCCATCGCCGTGCGCAGCTTACTCGCTCCTTACCTCCCAGCGCCATTAGTTGCCAAAAAAGAGTCCAAAGGCGACACCACTCACCACTCACCACTCACCACTCACTTCTTTCTCGATTACAACCGTCCGAAGTCCATTGGCAGGGTGCGCAGCTTTTTCGGCAACGTGGGCATTCTGCTCCGAGGCTATTGTTACATTCGGACACTCGGCGCCCGGGGGCTTCGAGAAGTCAGCGAAAATGCCGTGCTCAATGCCAACTATTTGCTCACTTTGCTTCAGGACGTTTTCGAAGTGCCGTACGGCCACCGCTGCATGCACGAATTCGTGGCCAGCGCCAAGACGCTTCGGCGTGACAAGAAAATCAGTGCCATGGATATCGCCAAGCGGCTCTTGGACTTCGGCTACCACGCTCCGACAGTTTATTTCCCCTTGGTGGTGCCGGAGGCGATCATGATCGAGCCGACGGAAACCGAGAGCCGGGAGACGCTCGACGCTTTCGCCAAAGCCATGCGCCAGATCGCCACGGAGGATGCGGAATTCCTCCACAATGCACCTCATGAATTGGAAATCAGCCGACCCGATGAAGTCCGAGCCGCCAAGGAGCCGATACTGCGATGGACAGCGGCCTCGGGAAAGTGAATTCATGGTTCGGCTTCTCCCATTTTGTTTCGCCTACGGCCCGCGCAACATGGCGGCCGATGAAGTGCTCTTGGAATCGGCCCAGGTCGGCATCGCGTCGCTGCGCTTCTATGGCTGGTCGACGGCCACGGTGAGTCTTGGATATTTTCAACCGGATAGAGCACGCCGCGACGAGGAACCCTTGGCGAGTCTTCCGTTTGTTCGCCGGCAGACCGGTGGAGGGGCGTTCGTTCATCATCATGAATTGACTTACGCTTTGGCGTTGCCCGCGGCTTCCTCGTGGCAGGGTAGGGGTCCGTCGTCGTGACTCTGCCGCATGCACGCGGTCATCTCCGATTCGCTCAGAGAGTTGGGCGTGAGTCCCGAAACTATCTCCAAAGAACAGCCCGCCCCGAATTTACTTTGCTTTCACCACCTGACTCCCGGCGACTTGATGCTATCCCGCGCCAAAATCGTCGGCAGCGCCCAGCGAAAGCAGCGTGGCTGCCTACTGCAGCATGGATCGATTCTCCTGGCAGCCAGTCCTCATGCGCCGACACTGCCCGGAATTCTTGAGTTGACCGGACGGACAATTGCGATTCCGGAACTCGCCTCGGCCCTGGAAAAATCGTTCATCGCGAAAACCGGATGGAATTTGATGGCCGCGGATTGGACCCCTGGGGAGCTAGAACACACCGAGCAATTGGTCCGCATTAAGTACAGCCAATCTGCCTGGAACCAAAAACGCTAACTCGCACCGGTTTTCGCGCGCTCCCCTCTGCTTGACAGCTTGACCACCCCTGTTAGAATGGCGCAGGAAGAGAGAATCCAAGCTTGGTTCAGCGTGAGGTTTGGCGGCGATGAAATGCCAGAAGTGCACCAAGCAAGCGACCTTGCACATCACTGAAATCGTCAGTGAAGAACAGTTCGAAGAATTGCATTTGTGCGAAGAGTGCGCCAACAAATATCTCTACGAGCCGTCGGGCAAGGTCCTAGGCAAGGGGGGCGACGCCGGGCTGGCGGAAGAGAGCGAGGAGATGGCGGCGCTCAATCAGCGGCAATGCCCGGAGTGCGGCATCAAGTTCGTGGAGTTTCGCAACTCGGGCCGCCTGGGCTGCCCCCACGACTACCAAGAATTCAAGGAAGAGCTGACCGCCCTCCTGGAAAACATCCACGGCGAAACCAAACATTGTGGCAAATCGCCCCGCCGCTCGCCGCAAAACCAGCAAGCGCACTCGGAATTGGTGCAACTCCGCAAGCAACTCCAGAATGCGGTGAATAAGGAAGCCTATGAAGAAGCCGCCGAGCTTCGCGATCGGATCAAGAAGCTCGGGGAAGTCTAGCGTCCGATGACCACGCTGCCGACCGAAGGAACAGAAGAATCGAGGACGCCCGCTATGTCCAGCGCACCATCCTTCCGACCTTTCTTTCCAAGGATGGGGCTGGGCCGCTCATGGAGGAGCCTCTTATGAAATGCCAATCCTGCTCGAGCAATGCCACGGTGCACTTCACCGACATCATCAAGGGCGACAAAAAAGAGGTGCACTTGTGCCAAAGTTGCGCCGAGCAGAAGCAGTTGATCAAGAACCAGGAGTTGAATTTTCCGGCGATCCTGCAAAACTTGATTGGACAGCACGTCGGGCAATTGACCGATGCCTTGGCACGGTTGACCTGTCCGGCTTGTGGGATAAAGTATATGGAGTTTCGGGCGGAGGGCCGGCTAGGGTGTCCGAATGATTACGAGGTGTTCCGAGTGGGCCTGGAGCCGCTCTTGCAGCGTCTGCATCGCTCGCTGCGACACAAGGGCAAGACGCCGCGTCACGGCCCATCGTTGGGCAAGACCTCGGCCGAGGTGATCGAGTTGCGAAACCGCCTCCGCCAGGCCGTCGAGACCGAAGCCTACGAAGAAGCCGCACAACTGCGAGACCTGATCCGACAAAAGGAAGCCGCGGATGGACCTTGAGCATCTGACAAAAACGAGTGGCGAATGGCTGCGCGGCACCGGGCCGGAAGCCGATATTGTGATTTCCAGCCGCATCCGGCTGGCCCGCAACCTGGCCGCCTTTCCATTTACCAATCGCGCCACCAACCACCAACGCGGCGAGATCGAGAGCCTGCTCCGAGATCGAATCGCGAAGCTCGAACTGGACCCGAACCTCAGTTACTTGAACGTTCCATCGCTCTCGCCGTTGGATCGGCAGCTCCTTGTGGAACGGCAGCTCATTAGCCGCGAGCTGGCCTCCGCGGAAGGGCCACGCGGCGTTGCCCTCGGACCGCATGAAACCGTCAGCCTCATGGTCAATGAGGAAGATCATCTGCGGCTTCAAGTCATGCGCAGCGGATTCTCGCTCGACGAAGCCTGGCAGGATATCGATAAGGTTGACGACCTGCTCGAACAGCGGGTCAGTTACGCCTTCAGCGAGGAGTTCGGCTACTTGACAGCCTGCCCGACCAATGTCGGCACCGGCATGCGTGCCAGCGTCATGCTGCATCTGCCCGCGCTGGTCATGATCAAGCACATCGAGAAAGTTTTTCGGGCACTGCAGAAAATCAATTTGGCCGTGCGAGGACTCTATGGCGAGGGAAGCCGGGCCTCCGGGGACTTTTATCAAATCTCCAACCAGGTGACGCTCGGCAAGAGCGAGCCGACCATCTTAAGTGAGATTCGCGATGTGATCCCCCGTATTATCGAGTACGAACGGCAAGCGCGGTCGACGCTGGTGAAGGAAGGACGCCAGGCGCTTCAAGATCGCATTCACCGCGCCTTCGGCACTCTATGCAACGCCACCATGATGACCTCCGACGAGACAATGGACCTTCTGTCCAGCGTCCGCCTGGGAATCAACTTGGGCCTGATGGACGACGTGAGCATGCCGACCGTGAATGAGCTGTTTATCCACACGCAGCCAGCTCACCTGCAAAAACACCTGGGATCAGCTCTGGATGGTGAGGAAGCGAACGCCGCCCGGGCACGATACCTGCGCACCCGATTACGCGAACCCCATCCCAACTAGCGCCATCGAGCGACATTACACGACTGGTGAGCGGGGTCAGTCATGACCCCGGTCTGTTTCTTTCGATTCTTGAGAAAAAATCGCCTCACCCCCGATACCTTTCGCCGTCCTGGTCGTTTAATTGCTAGCAGCAAAATTCACTCGAGAAACTCGCGACCTGGAAAGGGGAACTGCACATGTTTGGTTGCCGTTTGTTAACGACTCTAAGCGTAATAATTGCCCTGGCCGCTTTTGCATCCACTGCGGATGCCGGCGGTGGGAAGAAGAAACTTCATGCGGCTCATGGTCGGGTGACCGACGTCGCTTCCGACGGAAGCACGTTCACCATGGAGGTGCGTCCGCACCAGAAGAAAAACGCGCCGGCCCCGGCGACTCCGCCGGCGCCTGTCGAAAAGAAATTCAAAGTCGATAAGGACACTAAGGTCGAATTCGTTAGCGGCAAAAAAGGAGAACGAGAGTTCACGCCGGCCGCCGTCTCCGACATTCTAAAAGGCTCCCATATCATCGTCGTCTTCCGATCCGGGCAATCCGACGTGGCGGACAAGGTGGTCATCGCCAAGCACAAAAAGAAAACGTAGGCGATTGGGCCACGGATGAACACGGATGAAACACGGACAAAAAACCATTTTCTTATCCGTGTTTGATCCGTGTTCATCCGTGGCTTTGAATTCTTAGGCCAGAGTCTCCCGGATCACGTCTCCGTGGTTTCATTTACCCTTTCTTTGCGCGGAACGATAAAATGCAGCGATAGAATCGACGAATAACAATCAAGATGCCCCTTCCTCTTTTTGAGGTTCAAACCATGATCCGCAAGGCCAGCCTATACCTCCTCCTTTTGGGGTTGCTCCAATTCTTGTTCGCCCCGACTTCGCAAGCGCAGTCTCCGCAACCTACCAAGAAGCCGACCGTCCAAAAAGCTACGCCGACGCAGTTCATCCGCCTTCAACGAGACGAGAAAAAGCAACCCGTAGCTCTGGAGACCGCCATTGTTCGCTATGTGCCGGTCGGGGGGAAAGGAGACTTGGAGGTCGATCTGGTCGGCGCCGTCCACATCGGCGACAAAGACTATTACAAGAGGCTCAACAAGCAGTTTCAGCAATATGACGTGGTGCTCTATGAGCTGGTCGCTCAACCAGGCACCGTCATCCCCAAAGGCGGCCGAAAGAAAGACGATCCCCTTTCGCTCATCATGCAAGTCGTCAAGATGGTGCTGGATCTGGAGCTGCAAACCGAACGGATCGACTACACGAAGAAGAATTTCGTTCACGCGGACCTGTCGCCGGAGCAAATGGCCGAGGCGATCCAGAAGCGCGGCGACGATCCGGTCACGCTCATCTTGGGTTTCACGGCCGACATGCTTCGCCAGATGAATGCGCGTGAGCAAGCGGAAAAAAATCAGCCGCCGACGAAAGGTACGCCTCCCGCCGCTAACGCTTCGGGCTCAGAGGATCTCGACATCTTTTCCCTGATCCTCGATCAGGATGGTCCGAAGAAGCTCAAGCGAATGCTGGCGGAGCAATTGGCCAACATCGAATCACCGACCAGCGGCCTGGGGCCGACCTTGAACAATATCCTTATCGCCGACCGCAATGAAGCCGCCATGAAAGTGTTTCAAAAGGAGCTCGCGCAAGGCAAGAAGAAGATCGCGATTTTCTACGGCGCCGGCCACATGGCCGACTTTGAAAAACGCCTCCGCCTCGATTTCGGGCTGGAAAAGAAAAACGTTCAATGGCTGGAGGCCTGGGACCTGGAAGACTAATAGGACGATATGAAAATCATCAAATCGCTTGCTGTTTAGCGCTAAGCCGCAAGCGATTAATTTCACGCGTAGGGCCAAGCAGCTTTGCTTGGCCTTTTTTGTTCGATTGCATATCGTGTCTCGAGGCTAAGAATCATCTCATCGGACCACGGGAGGGTGAATCGTCATGACGGCGGAAGATATTCTGAACGAGCTCAAGCCCCTGGGCCAAGAAGGATACAAAAAGATACTGCTCAATCATGGCATCCGCGAGCCGATCTTCGGGGTCAAGATCGAGCACATGAAGAAGATCCAAAAACGGATCAAGAAGGATTACCAGCTCGCGCTCGATCTCTATGACACCGGCATTTACGACGCCATGTACCTTGCCGGGCTCATCGCCGACGATCAAAAGATGACCAAGAAGGACCTGCAACACTGGGTAGAGAACGCGAATGGCTCGGGGACTTGTGAATATACCGTGCCCTGGGTGGCGGCCGAGAGCCTGCACGGGCGCGAAGTCGCCTTGAAATGGATCGACTCAAGAAAAGAGAGCATCGCGGCGGCCGGCTGGGCCACGCTGAGCAGCCTGGTCGCCATCAAAGCCGACGCCGATCTCAACTTGAACGAACTGAAACAACTACTCGAGCGAGTGCAAAAAACCATCCATGAGCAACCCAACCGCGTCCGCTACGTGATGAACGGGTTCGTCATCGCGGTGGGGTCCTACGTCAAGCCCCTCACCTCCCTGGGTCTCCAAACCGCCGCGAAAATCGGCACGGTGAATGTGAACGTCGGCGACACGGCTTGCAAAGTCCCCGACGCCGTCGAATACATCAAGAAAGTCCAAAAACGCGGCGCCATCGGCAAGAAACGCAAAACTGCGAAATGTTAAAGTAAGCTCGGCTCGAAATTCAACATGTGATATAGTGGTTAGAAATCAAAGTTGGGAGTTCTCCATGTCACCGACGGTCAAAGCGTTGGGCATCGATCGTTTGACTTTCGATCAACGCCTGACTTTAGTTCAAGAAATTTGGGATATGATCGCCGCGGAACCGCACCCTCCGCTTCTGAGTGAGCCCCAGCGGCAAGTGTTGGAGCAGCGAGCGGCGGAAGACGACCGCACGCCCGAAGACGTAATTCCTTGGGAACAGGTCAAGGCTCAAACTCTCAGTCGGTTGCGACAGCCATGAGTTCGCCTTTTGTTTGGAGGGCCGACGCACAGATCGAGTTCGAAAAGTCGGCCCAATGGTACGAGACCAAACGAGCGGGTTTAGGTGTTGCATTTGTCAATGAAGTTCAATTGGTGCTGGATAAGATTGAGCACCAACCAGATCGATATCCTTTCGCATTTGTTGATATTCGCGAGGCGCCTGTTTCCCGATTCCCTTATTGCGTTTACTATCGAGTGAAGTCAGATCGAATTGTGATTCTATCCGTATTCCACGAAGCGCGTGATCCCATAACATGGCAGTCTCGCAGGTAAGCCTTTCCTTCCTTTTGCTCACCTGATAACCTATCCTTGCAGCTAGAGGAAGAACGACAGCGAACCGATCATCCGTTTTTCAGGGGGGCATTGCGATGATCCGTATCGACTTCGGTTCCACGGCGCGCTATTGCGACGGCTTGTCGCGGCGCAGTTTTCTGCAGCTCGGCGTCGCCGGCATGGCGTCGATCGGCTTGCCGCGACTTCTCCAAGCGCGCGAGCAATCGAGCACTTCCAAGAAGAATACCTCGGTCATCTTAATCTGGCTGGACGGCGGACCGAGCCACATGGACCTCTATGACATGAAGCCAGACGCCCCGGTCGAGTATCGCGGCATCTGGAAGCCAGGCCGCACCAAAGTCCCCGGCTTCGACATCACCGAGCTGTTTCCCAAGCAAGCCAAGGTCACCGATAAATTCTCCATCGTGCGTTCGCTGCATCACGACACGGGCGATCACTTCGCCGGCGGGCACCGCATGCTCACGGCCAAGGACATGGGCGTGAGCGGGGCGAAGACCGAGCAGATGTTTCCCGGCATCGGCGCCATCGTGGCCCGTGAATTAGGGCCTCGCCAGCCGGGCATCCCGGCCTACACGGCCGTGCCCTACGCCAGCAGCATCGGCCTCAACCCCGGCTACTTCGGCGGCAATCTCCTGGGCATGCAATACAATCCGTTCGCGACCGGGGGCGATCCGAGCGGCCCGAATTTCACCGTGCAGAATCTCAACATGGCCGCGGGCCTGACTCTCAACAAGATGGAAGATCGCCGCTCGCTGCTCAAGCACTTCGACACCGCCCGCAAGAGCATCGACAAGCTGCCCGAAGTTCACGCCATGGACCGTTTTTCGCAGGAAGCCTACGACTTTGTCACCGGCCCCGCCGCGCGCCGGGCCTTCGACATCAACCGCGAAGACCCACGATTGCGCGACCGCTATGGCCGGCACTCGTGGGGGCAGAGCGTGCTCCTTGCTCGTCGGCTGGCCGAGGCCGGCTCGACGTTCGTCACGGTCCATTTCGGCGGCTGGGACCACCACTGGGATTTGAAAGCGGGCATGGAGAACAATCTGCCGATCGTGGATAGCGCTGTGGCCGCGTTGTTTGAGGATTTGTCGGAGCGCGGCCTGCTTGAGACAACACTTGTGGTCCTGTGCGGTGAGTTTAGCCGCACGCCGCGCATGAACGATGGCGGCAACGGAGGACCTCCCGGCAGCAAGGGCACGCCCGGCCGCGATCACTGGGGCGACTCGATGTTCTGCCTGCTCGGCGGCGGCGGCGTCAAAGGCGGGGTCATCGTCGGCTCAACCGACCGTCTCGGCAACCGCCCCGCCACTCGCCCCGTCACGCCCGCCAATATCCACGCCACTATCTACACGGTGCTCGGCATCGACCCGAAGCTGCACCTCTTCGACCACACCGGCCGCCCGGTCCCCGTCCTCGACGACCCCACGCCGATCGAGGAATTGTTGTAAAACGCTGATACACATGACGAGCCCGACGCGCTAGCAAGGGCCGCCCTTGCTAGCGGCTAGCGCCCTTGCTAGCGCGTCGGGCTCCGTGACTAATTCCCCTTTGCCGTTTCCTTTCTGCCAATTCCGAACAAGAACTGTTGCGTCAGTACGAAGATCAGGCCGTCGGCGATGGCGGGGGTCTTTGTCACGCTCTCGCCCGATGATCGCGTTAGATCACCTGGTCGTTAATCGCGAACGGGTCGCTGAAAATGCCGTAGGTGTCCTCCGCCACGGCGAAAAAGGAGTAGGTTCCCGCCGCCAGGCCCGTGGTGTCAAAAGTGAAAGTCCAGGTGCCTGTGTTGGTTTGGGTGCCGTAGCCAAGCAAAGTGTCAATGCCAGGCTCCAATTTGCCGTCGCCGTTCGTGTCCACGTAGAAAGCCACTTGCGTCACCGTGCCGGTCATATTGAGGTCCACAACGTTGGCGGCGGTCAGAGTCAGATTGCTGCCCGCGGTTACAGGATTGGGGCTGGCCGTGAACGAACCGATTTGCGGCCCCGCGGCCAGGAACCGGGCCAGGGAAAAGCTATTGTTCCCGGTACTGGGGGAGGTCACGGCATAGGAAGCCCCGGCTACAATGATTCGGCCGTCCGGCTCGAGGGCCAAGCCCTGAGCCTTGGCGGCGTAGCCAGAGGAACTCGTGCCAGGGGCTGCCGTGGCGAAGCCGTTGACTCCGAAAGATGCGTCCAGACTGCCATTGGCGTTGTAGCGCGCCGCCATCAAGGCATTATTGCCCAGGGTGCCGTCGCTGGTCTCGCTGCCGCCCACCACAATCTTGCCGTCCGCCTGGATCCTCACGGCCATGGCAAACTCATACGACGGCGTGGGGGTGACCACGACGCCGCCCGTGCCGAACGACGTATCCAGTGTCCCGTCCGGGTTGAGCCGGTCGAGCCCGACGTCGTCATTGCCGGTTTGCAGGTTGTTGACGGTGCCGGCCACGACGATGCGGTCGTCCGACTGGACGGCCACTGAGGGGTACGTCGGATTGCCGAGGTTCACTGAACCGGCATGGTTGGTCCCGAAGGTGGTGTCCAGGGTGCCGTTGGTGTTGTAACGCACGACCACAGCCCCCGCCGGAGACTGCAACTGCGCCACGACGACGAGCTTACCGCTGTTGGGATCCAGCGGGCTGGTATTGGGGTCGAGGGCCAAGTTCACGCAACGAGGGTCGATACTGGAGTGGATCGGGCTAGCGAAGCGCATAGTGACCTTGCCGCCCAAGCCAAAGGAAGTGTCCAGCGTCCCGTTGGCGTTGTAACGCACCAGAGCCAGGTCCTCGAAGGACGTGTTGTTGGGTTTGGTCTCTCCGGCCAGGACGATCTTGCCGTCGGACTGAAAGACCATGGCCTCGCCGATATCGCTGCTGTTCTTGCTAATGGCGGTGATCACTTCGCCATTGGAGCCGAAGGATGCGTCCGGTGTGCCGTTGGCGTTGAAACGGACCACGACGAAGTGGCTCCCTGATGTCTCGATGGACCATCCAGCGGCCAGCACCTTGCCATCCGGCTGGATCTGCAGGGCCAGGGCCCGCCCCAGGTCCGACAGCACCATCCCGGTGCCGCCGAACGTGCGATCCAGGGTGCCGTCCAGGTTGTAGCGGGCGACCGCCATGTCCAAACTGGACTTCCTGCCGGTCGTGGTATAAGCATCCCCGACGGCGACAATCTTGCCGTCGTTGGCCGTGCCCTCGTTCGGGTACGTTGCCACGGCGTAGGCTCGACTATCTGAGCCGACGGTGGTGGTGACGAGGCCTCCCGTGCCGAACGTCGGGTCCAGCACGCCGCCCGACAGCAAGCAGCGATCCTCCAGCGCTTCGAGGCAGGGACGGTAGACGGATCGGACCTTGCGGGGGGTAGCAATGGAGTGACGGCTTTTGCGCCAAAGGAAGGATAACATGGCTTGCATCTCCTTTTGAAGTCGGTCCGGCGAATCACATGAAAGAGCCATTTTTGCCAGCGCGCGGACCGAGCGCACGGCGATGGCGGGGCCAGCGGTGACTCCCCTGGGTCGAGAGCCGTTGCCAGCCGATTGTCTTAAATCCGAAGCGGGATTTCTTTGCTCAACTACCTAGGCACGGTAGGAGGAGGAATACCCCCGCACAATTCCGAAATTCGAAACCTCAAAATCGGAATTTAGGACTTGCCAGGCTTGGCACGATAGGCGGCGGCCTTCTCCGGCTTGCCCCAGGCTTCATAGAGTTGCAAGACGTGTTGCCGGGCCTTGTCCTTATGGCGCTCCGGAACACCGGGATCTGCCTTGAGGATTTCATAACTGTGCACGAGGAGTGGCTCGGCTTCCTCGAACTTTTTCCGGGCGACCAAACAGACGCCCCGCCAGTTTTCCGCGTTGGCAATGAGGTCTTTTCTGTGGGCATAGTTCTGGTGAAAAAGAGTAGCCGCTTCCTCAAGCACCGGTTCGGCTTGATCGAATTTTTTTTGCTCCGCCAAAGCGCGGCCGAGGACCAAGAGCGAATCGCCAATCCTTTCGTGGCCAGGTTGAAGATTCTCTCGCCGACCCTTTAGGTTCTCCTTTGCCAGCTCCTCAGCATTTTCATAGTTTCCTTTTTCCAGATAAACCCGGACGAGCATATATTGGAGATGGAGGGTGTAAATGTAGTCTTTGCCATGCGTTCGCGCCATCACCTTCACAGCTTCCTTCAGGTCCTTTTCGGCTTCATCGAGATTCGCTCCTCGCAGGAGCCGCACCAGACAGAGATTATTCAGGTTGGCGAGCGTTTCCTGCTTTTCGAGGCCGTTCGGTCGGCTGCGACGGATATCAAAACACTCGCGCAGGAGTTCTTCTGCTTCCGACCAATGGCCCGTGTCCTTTAAGACTGTGGCCAAGTTATTTTGGAAAATAAGGGTGCGTTCATGGTCCATGCCCAGGTCTCGCTTGCAGATTTTCAAGCCTTCGCTCAATATCTTTTCAGCATCCATCAGCTTACCTTGTCCATGAAGAGACTGCGCATAAGTATCCATGGAATCCAGCGTGTCCTCGTGATTAGGCCCCAGGATCCGGGCGCGGGCTTCCCAGGTCTGTTTGCTAATCGGTTCCGCCTCGTCCGACTTATTTCTGGAGAGATTCAGGAAGTCCGCCAGCTTTTCCTGAGCGGCCAAGGTGTCCAGATGATCCACAGGCATGGCATTCCGGCGCAAGTTCACTGCTCTGCGCAAATTCAGCTCTGCTTCGTTGAACGCCCCGAGCTTGTTAAAGGTGTCTCCCAGGGTCAAACGCATGGATGCCTCAACTTCAGGATCGTCGGTAAATCTCGGGTCGCTGGTGATCTTCTTGGCGGCATTGCTAAACAGTTCCTCGGCCGTCACCTTTTTGTCCCGCGCGTTCCTGTCTGGCGCCGCCTCGCTGAGAAAACTGGTTAAGAACCGATTGATGAGTTCCGTCTGTTTGGCAGCCTTTTCCGCGGCAGAGCGCTCATTTGCGATCTCATTCACTTGCCGATTCAATAGGCCGTTTCGATAAATCAATCCCACCAACACGATGGACAGGATAAGCACAAACGAAACGCCCGCGGACCACACCAACGGCTGGTGCCGGACCGCCCACTTCCGCGCTCTTTGCGTCAGCGTCGGCCGTTTGGCCCGGACCGGCTCGTCGCGCAGAAAGCGATCCAAGTCGTCGCTCAGCTCCCGGGCCGTCGCATAGCGCTCGGCCGGGTTTTTGGCGATCGCCTTGAGGACGATGGTTTCCAAGTCCACCGGGATAGAGTGATTCAATTTCCGGGGATGAGGCGGATCCTCGAAAGCGATTTGCCGCAGAACCGCCTGGCGATCCGGCCCGTTGCAGGCCGGCTCCAGCGTCAACAACTCGTAGAGTGTCACCCCCAGGGAATATATGTCCGTCCGCTGGTCCACGGTTACCCGCTGGGCCAAGGCCTGCTCCGGACTCATGTAGCGGAGAGTGCCCAGCAGATCGCCGGTGAGCGTCAGTTTGTTGTCGCCCTGAATCTGGGCCAGGCCAAAGTCGGTGATCCACAGGTTGCCCCGGACGTCCACCATCAGATTGCCCGGCTTGATGTCGCGGTGCACGATGCCCAATTGATGGGCGTGGTCGAGACCCTGGGCGGCCTGCACGCCCAATTGAACGGCCGTGCGGAAGAACGACCGACTTCGGTTCGAATGGTCGGTGGAGTGAAGGCCGGCCGGAGACTCCAGCGTGCTGCCCTCCACCGGCTTGGCAGGCGTAGGGGAGGGACAAAGGGGCGAGGGGCTGGCTTGGAAGGGGCTTGGATTTCGGTCCGTTTCCGCCGGTAATCCCGCTCCTTGCCGCAGCTCTTCAATCATGGCGGCCAGCGTCCGCCCTTCGATGAACTGCATGGCGTAGTAGTGGACGCTTCGCTCGCAGCCCACGGCATAGACGGGAACGATGTTTTGGTGGTGCAGGTGCGCGGCCGCCTGGGCTTCATTATGGAACCGCTGAAGTTGCCGGGCGTCGAGCGCGGAGGCGAAGGGCAGCATCTTGAGAGCCACGCGCCGGCCCAGGGACATTTGCTGCGCTTCATACACCACGCCCATGCCGCCCCGTCCGATTTCTCTTAGAATCTGGTAGTCGCCCAGGGGAACCCCCTCAGGGGGGATTGCGGCATCGCTGGCGGACGCTCCCTTATCCGCGGGGAAAGGAGAAGCGGCGTGCATGAATTCCAGGGCATCCAGACATTCCGCCAAAGGGCCGGCGATTTCGGGGAAGCGGCCCAGGAATGGGAGGCGGTCCGGCTTCTTGCCCGCCTCCAAATCGGCCAGGTACTCCCGCACCGCCTGGATCACGCGCGGATCGTCCAAAGGAAGGGAACTCTCTTTCCCGGCTGTTGCCACGGGCGGGGCGACCTTATGCTCGGGGGACCATGCTCCGGTGGAATTCATGACACCACTCCTAACACCCGCCGCAGGCGGGCGAGGGCGCGCACCCACAACTTATCCACGCTGCTGAGTGTCCGATCCATTCGTTTGGCCACCTCGGGAAAGCTCAGCCCTTCCAGGTGGCGCAGGATCAACACCTCGCGATAGTCTTTCGGAAGCTGGCTGAGGGCGTCAGCCACGAGGACCATTTGTTCCCGGTGGGCGGCTTCCCGACTCGGTGACCCTTGCACCGCCACCAGACCGGGGTCCGCTATTTGGGAGGAGCGCTCCAATTCCACTTGCAATTCCCGTTCGAGGCGAACATCCCGGCCCTGCGTGCCGCAATAACGGTGGACCACGTTGGCCAGGTTGTGAGCCAGGATGCGGCGCAGCCAGCTCGTTAATTCTTTTTCCGTCGAGCCGCGAAATTGAGGGAAATCGCGGTGGGCTTCCAAGAACGCCTCTTGAACCAGGTCCGAATCGTCCAGCTTGCCCTGAAGACGACGTCCCAGGGTCAGCCGGGCCAAGAGGGTAAGATAGTTGCGATATCCTTCCAACAGCCTCCCCAAAACCGAGGCATCCCCGGCCCTGGCTCGGTCAATCAGCCGCTCCAGATCGGAGTGAACGGCGATGTTCATAGTTTTCCTACCCTTATAACCTAGGCACGAAAGAGATGCAAATCCCCCCGCGAATTTCCCAGAAGGTCCCTCGAAGTGAAATGAAGATTACGGCAAACCTCATGTGCCGCGTGAAAGGCTCCGGCTAGTTCCCCTTGGCGGTTTCCCGCCTGCCGATGCCAAATAGGAACTGTTGCGTGCGTACGAAGATCATGCCGTCGGCGATGGCGGGGGTTGCCAAGCAGATGTCGCCCATTTTGTTGACGGCCAGCAATTCGAAGATGGGGCCGGCTTTGACGACGCGGATTTCACCTTCCTCGCCGGTGAAATAGAGCCGGCCGTCGGCGGCGACCGGCGAGGCCGTGTAGCCGCCCGAGCCGCCCAGTCTTTTTTGATAAATCTGTTTTCCGGTTTTCGCCTCATAGCAAGTGACGATGCCGGCGTTCGAGCAGGTGTAGAGATAATCGCCGTAAACAATGGGTGTGGGCATATACGGCCCGCCCTTGGCCTTGCTCCAGGCAATCGAGTCGCTTGCTTCTTTTTTTTCCGGCAATGAAATGTCGCCTTTCGCGCCGGGACGAATGGCGTAGATCGGCTGAATGGGCCGATAGCCGCTCGTCACGAAGATCAGTCCCTGGCCGAAAATAGGAGTGGGGACAGTGATCTCGGCGTTCTTTCCCAGCCGCCACAGCTCCTTGCCGGTCATGGGATCGTAGCCGCGGACGAATTTGGTGGCGTTGGTCACCAGCTCAACTTGTCCGGAAGCTTCGACAATCGTAGGCGTTCCCCATGATGGAATTTCCTCGCGGCGCGTGAGCCAAAGCTCCTTGCCGGAGTCGAGATCATAGGCGGCGATAAACGAGTTTTTGCCAACGTCGCATTGGACGATCACGCGGTCGCGGAAGATGATTGGCGAGCTGCCAAAGCCCCATTGATAATCGGGGTCATAAAACCAGCCGGAATCGAGCACCCCCAGGTCGTGTTTCCAGAGCAGCTTGCCGTCGTGATTGTAACAATAGATCCCCTCCGAGCCGAAAGAGGCGACGACATGGCGGTCATCGACGGCCGGGGTGGGGTTGGCGTGGCTTGCCTTCATGTGCCGCTTAACCTTGGGAATGCCAGTGAAGCAGGTCTGCTCCCAGAGGATCTTGCCGCCGCGCTTGTCGAGACAAAAAACCCGCCAGGTGTGCGTGGTCTGGTCGTTGACGGAATCCACGTCGCCATAGAGTCCGACTTTGGGCTTGGCCTTGGTATCGCCGCTGACGGCCGTGGTGACAAACACACGCTCGTTCCAGACCACGGGACTCGAGTGGCCGAAACAGGGAATGAGCGTCTTCCAGAAAATGTTCGTCTCGTTCGTGGCGTTCCAGGCGGTGGGCGGAAATTGCCCATCGCCGATCCCCGAGGCGTTCGGGCCGCGGAAGGAGGGCCAGTTGCGGGGCGTCACGACCTTGATCGGCCGATCGTCGATCTTGGTTGCGATCGGTTTGGGTTCTGCTTCCTTGCCCGGCTCGACTCGCTTGTAAGTTGATTCGGTGTTGGGCGATTTCATCGTGAAGCCGACGACCTTGTCACCTTCGCGCTTGAAGGTGAGTTTGGAGGTATCGTCCCCGGCGGGCTTGAACGTGACGGCGTCAACGGCCGTCAAAGTATAAAGTGGCTTGTCCTGAAACAGCACGACGAGCTGTCCTTCCTTGACGGCTAACTTGATTTGGGTGCCCTCGTATTCATAGGTTCCCGCGAAGTCGGGCAACTTGTCGGCCCCTTTGGTCGTAGGTGGAGGAGCGGGCTTGGCGCCGGCCTTCTTGAGCAGCTCCAGAATTTCCTTCTGCGATGAAGCGCTGGCCAAAGCGGCGGTGAGCGTCTCCGGTTTGAGCTTGCCCTTTTCGAGAACCGCGCGGACCACGTCGATCTTGCCCATCGACACGGCGCTGGGCAACGCTTCATCGGCGTTGGCTCCGGCTTCCAAGAGAGCTTTGATGACCTCCACATGCCCGCGGTAGACGGCCCAGGTCATCGGTGTCGCTTGGTAAAACGTGTCCTTGGTGTTGACATCCGCTTTGTGTTTGAGCAAGAGCTTGACGACTTCGAGATGTCCCTTGTCGGCGGCAAAGTGGAGAGCCGAGGCGCCGTAATCCGACTTGGCGTTCACGTCCACGCCCTTGGCTAAAAGCGTTTCGACTTTTTTGGCGTCGCCTTTTCGCGCGGCCGTCAAGAACTCCTCCTTGGATTCTTGGGCCAGTGCAGGAAGTGAAAACAAGAAGACGAAAACGCCCGTCAGACACTTCGTTGTGTTCATGGTGAACTCATTTTTCTAATGTCGCTCAATCGCCTTCCAATCGATGGCCGCTACCCAGATTTTCTCTTCAGGAGAGAATTGAACGACTCCGTCTGCTTCAAGGTCTTCGCTATACAACTTGAGGGGGATTCCTTCCTTCAACTCAATTCCTTGTTGAGTAAGATCCTCCAATGTTCCATTACAGTTTAGACGAAGACGCCCTTGGCGATCGGCGTTATGGAAGTCCGCAAATATTCTAGGTTTCATCATGGGGATTATATAGTCACTTTGCTACCGCATAGCGGTGTGTCGGTTGCGGCCGGCCGGGGCGGAAACTCTGCATCGACTGGAACTCGACCGTCGCGCCAAGTTTTCGACACACTTCGGGCAGCGTTCGCCGGACTTGCTCTTCCAGCGCGGCGGGGTCGGCGGCCACGCGGGCGTTGACGATTACTTCCGCCTCCGTCACCTTGCCTCGGGCCGGGAGAGACAGCTCGGGATCGCTCGCGCTGCTCACGAGATTGGCGACGCCGAACGACAAATCGCGGAGGCCGATCGCTTTCAGATGAGCCACCTCGGCGCCGGCTTCCTGAAACTCATCGCGGAGAGCGGAAACAATGTCAAGCAACAATGCGTCCAGGTCGAACGGCTGACCGGCGCTGACGCGGACCGCGGAATTCAGCCAACCCAGCTCCGCCTCGCCTTCCGCGTAGATATCGTAGTCGATGTCCAGAATCTTCCGGCCAAACGGACCCTGCTGATCGAGCAACTCCACCAGTGCCTCGAACCCCTGGCCCGTCTTAGCCGACATCCGTAGGAGCGGGACGCCGGGATATTCATCTGTGACAAGATCCATCAACTCCTTTGACATGGCCGGCGTAATTTCATCGATCCGGTTGATAACGATGGCGTCCGCCTCTTCGAGTTGTTTGCGAAAGATATAAGCAGCCTTGGGAGAAAAGCCGGCGTCAGGCTCTCGCTTGAGAATCTTCAGACCGTGACTTGGCTTGAAGAGAACAGGGTAGGGGGCCACTTCAAATCGCTCGCCATAAAGATCGCGAAGGGGCTGAACCACTGTAGCCACGAGGTCGGTGCAACTCCCGACCGGCTCGGCCAGGATGACGTCGGGCCGTTCGGCTTCTTGCAGTTTACCGACCTTGCCGATGAGGTCATCGAAACGGCAGCAGAAGCACGCCCCGGCCACCTCTTCGACAGTAAAGCCTTGGGCGCGAAGGCTGTTGGTGTCCACGAGGTCTTGGGCTTGATCGTTCGTCACCAGGCCGACCTTTTGACCCTGGTTGAGATAGTGGCGG
>Ga0206934_1076_pt1 | contig 29563 bp, 21 predicted proteins | sample Alteio_BWOrgHeat_16_FD_152932 | JGI IMG/M metagenome (GOLD analysis project Ga0206934, IMG submission 152932) | Enriched cells from forest soil in Barre Woods Harvard Forest LTER site, Petersham, Massachusetts, United States -... | ecosystem: Environmental > Terrestrial > Soil > Temperate forest >...
TGATGGGTACACAGCAAAGCGGTGCTCTTGATTTGCTAATTGCCGACCTGGCGAAAGATGGGAAAATACTACAGCAAGCCCGCACCGCTGCCGAGGGAATTCTCAATAGTGATCCGGATTTAAAAAGGCCCGAAAACGCAGCGATTAAACTGCAGATTGAATCCATCAAAAAGAGCGCTGTCAATTGGAGCAAAATCAGTTAGCGTTTTATTTTCTCCCTCGTTTTTAGACATGATGACATAAACATGTGATCCGGAGGTTACCAAAGTGCCTTACAGACTATACTGATTAGTTTATCAAATGGCAGTTCTATTGAGCAAACAGTTCATTTGAATTAGTTTTTAGTAACTTTATCTCTCTAAACTAATTTTTTTTATGAAAGGATTTCTACTGGCAGTCGCTCTGTTGGCGGTTGGCTCCTTGGCGGCTCAAACGATCACCATTAAAAAAGTAGAAGTTTCCGGAGACAAGATCATTGTGTATTACGATTTGGAGGAATCCAATCCTGACCGGGAATTTTTGCTAAACATGTTTGCATCGCGAGACAATTTTACCGCTCCCTTGCAAAAGGTAAAGGGAGATATTGGCCCGGAAGTGAAACCCGGCCTCAACAAAAAAGTTGAATGGAGCATTCGTGAAGAATATGGTGGCTACAAAGGAAAACTTTCGCTCGAAATCCGTGGTAAAATTTACGTGCCCTTTGTAAAACTTCAGAATTTTGATGCTGCAAAGTCCTACAGGCGTGGTAAGCAATATGATATCATGTGGAGGCCGGGCAATACAGACCCGATACATATTGAGCTTTACAAAGGCAACCAACGCGTCGCCGGAGATCTTAACCAACCCAACAATGGTTCATACTCACTTAGCATCCCGTCAGGTGCAAAAACCGGAAGTGATTATCGATTGAAGATTACGGACTCTAAAAGTGCTGAGGATGTTATTTACACCAGCTATTTTAAAGTGAAGCCTAAAGTGCCATTGTTGTTAAAAGTTCTTCCGGTGCTAGTGATTGGAGGTGCAGCAGCAGTTTTGGGTGGAGGCGGTGGAGGTGTAAAAGGCGGCAGTAGCAGTGGCACAGGTACTGGAACGAGTGGTGGAGATATTGTAACTCCGCCAATACCTCCAGGTGGTTGAGATTACTTCAAGTGTTTCAATTTGATTTATCAGACATGACAAGTTTACGAATATGAAGAGACTCTTTACTTTATTAATCCTTGGCTTACTCTTTAATTTTGCTTTTGCGCAGAACATAACCTGGCAAAAGCAAACCGGCCCGTATGGAGGAAATGTCAGCCGTTTGGTTGTTCACCCAACTACCTTTTCGGTTTACGCCCTTTCGGGAAATAACGGACTAAGTCTCTATCGTTCTGCCGATAATGGGGCGACTTGGACACTTCCAACGGCTGCAGGTCTGGCCAATGGCGATGGCAGGTATCAGTATACAGACGTGGAGGTGTTGGCGGACGGCACTTTGTTAGTTGTCGCAAATAACGATCTACATAAGTCTACCGACGATGGAGCAACGTGGGCCAGAATCAATACCGGTACTTCTAGTTCTTCCAATGGGTTTGATGGAGGCCAAATGGTGACCAAGAATGCGTTTTCAGGCACCATCTATGTTGCCGGTCAAGATGCTACCAACAGTTACAAGAATACTGTGTTTCGCTCGACAAATGGTGGCTCAACTTTTACCAAGGGTTATGCTAATTCAAATGGGTACCAGATAACTCAAATTTCGATTACCGCTAATGGAGATGTATATGCCATCATTGGAAATGTCCTGATGAGATCGGCAGATGACGGTGTGACATTTAATGCTGTTACCACTCCCACGGACGCCAACAATGTTTCTTCACTAACGGCGACATTGGACGGTAGCCAATTGGTCATGGTAACATACGCTTCAAATATGTACACCTTGGCCAGTACAGTAGCCAGCCCATCAACCACTTGGAGTACGGCATTGACCGAAACGGGAATTGCGGATTTGAACTATGGCTCTAATGGAGCGATCCGGTATAGCCTTGATAAGACTACGATGTTTTTGATGGACAACCAGAATAATAAATTCTATTCAAGAACAACAGGTAATTGGACTTCAAAAAATACAACCTTTATAACTTCCAATGGTGAAGACGGAATTTGCTTCGCATCCAAGGATGTGAATACGCTTTATGTTGGGACAACTGACATCGGGGTATGGAAATCGATCAATGGCGGCAGCGGTTGGATCGAGTCAGATACAGGAATAGAATCTGGTTATTACAACGGTATTGTCACAGCCGATGATGGTAGCGTTATAGTCGCCGGAGAACGCGCTTTTCGTTCTACGGATAATGGAGTCAGTTGGACAAGAATTAGCAATGTGACAAGTCAGGGATATTATGTTTTTAAAGCAAATACCGGGTCGCCAAAACCAATTGTTCTATTAGGCCAAAACGGGCAGGCATCGTATAGCACAACTACCAGTGGCGCTTCGTGGAGCACCATTACAACCCCTCCGTCGGCTAATAACTTTATAAGTGCTGATGGAACGAAGATTTACGGCATAGGAGGCAGTGGTCAATTGTATTATACCTCAAACCAAGGCACTACGTGGTCTGCAGCATTAGTAGTGACGGGAACGGGTTGGCCTACTGGAAGTTACTACATTAACAGTATGGCCATGGATCAGCTTTCTAATTTATTCGCGTATGTGTACGATTATAATACCTCGAGCTATAAGTTTTTTAAAGTAACCCCTAATAGTACAACAACCCCCACTACGGGCGCAGCAACGGCAATTACGCTTGCTACTATTGGAGTCACTAGCGTCAACGCCATGGGTTTTTCTAACGGCACAGTTTATGTAACTGGTTACGGGGGAGGTACTGTACTCAGTAGCACCTCAAATCAGGGGACTACATGGACGCAATCCACAAGTGCCCCAAGTGGTTATCGAATAGATAGTGATCCGGCGTCAAATTATTTTTTTATTACCAATAGTGGCAGTAATGGCCAGAACACAGTTTACCTTTCTCGTGATGGAGGTTCAACATATTCATCCTCAATCATAGCTGGGCCAGCGAATAATAACTACTCTAATGTTTATGGATATGCCATTAATTCCTCGGGTGTTGCTTTTGCAGGAGTTTCCAGTTCCAGCATTTATAAAACTACCGGAACAATTGTATTGCCATTAGCACCTTCTTCTCTTGTCAACTCCGGAAGAGCAACTGACAGAGTTACTTTGCGCTGGATCGATAATGCCACTAATGAAGATCATTTCGTTGTTGAACAATTCAATGGCAGTACCTATGATAGTGTAGGGTATGCATACAACAATGAAGCAACGGGATCAAAGACCTATGCTGAAGTTAAAAATCTTCAGGCAGGTACCTCTTATACATTCAGAGTATCTGCAAAAAATAGTGCTGGCAGCACTTCTGCTACCCCGGTTACGATAACTACTTTAGCCCAGTGCACTACCACGATCCCTGACAACCGCAGTTGGAATGGTACTATTGCTGCTAGTGGCACACCATCGTCGGCCACACTTACTAACATTAACATCAAGTCGCTGGGCAATAACTTCTTCTCCATCCCCGATGTTACAAATGGAACTATATCAACTCAGAGCACAACCAATTCTGATACATTTTTTGGCTGTACCAATACATATTTGTCTCCCAATTATCCGATAGAACCAAACACAGATGGAAGCTGGGATGGATCAAGTACATTGACTTTTAAATGGATCTCGGATAATGGCGTAGTTCCTGAGATAACAGGCACTGTCACGCTTACGTTGAATGCGACAGATCCAGCTCCGGCAGCACCAAGCAGTACCACAGCCTACGTTTACAATAATACTAGCATTGAAATTTCGTGGCTAAGCAGTGCTTTTGAAACATCCTATGTCGTTCAGCGTTCGCTCAGCAATACGTTTGGTACGATCGACAATACAATCAACGTGAATTATCCGTCCACTTCGGTGGTGGATAATACCGGATTGGTAAATGGTACAACTTATTACTACCGCGTATCTGCAAAGAATGCAACCGGAACCTCCGCTGTATCAAATACAGCAACGATAACATTGACGAAGCCCTATTTTACGCTATCGGGAACGACAATTGAAAGTACGTTGGCGTACTCAACCACTGGCGCTATTTGGGGTGACTTCAATAATGACGGGTTTGATGATATTATCATGCCGGCATTAACTTTTTTTGGCAATATCCCCGCGGTACCTCTGGTTTTTAAAAATGACGGAGCAGGCAATTTTGTTTCTGTTACTCCAACGGGAATAGTCCCTTCAGAATATTTGGTGGGAACTGCAGCCGATTATGATAATGATGGCAACCTGGATTTATTTATTACCGCTGATGCAAATCAAAATTTTCTATACAAAGGAAATGGTGATTTCACCTTTACCTTAGTTAGCTCAACCCCGCTTTCTACTAATTATAATGTAGGCACTAGTCAAATATTGGACTTAGGAGCTGCCTGGGCTGACTATAACAAAGATGGATTGGTTGATCTGTTTGTTGCAACTAACGACAATACAGTGACCAGCAAATTATTTACTCAGGGACCTGTTGGAACTTTTACATTGGCGACCACCGGTGGGTTACAGGCCATACAGGTTGAAGGGGATGTAACGGCTTGGGCAGATTATGATAATGACGGAGACCAGGATTTGTTTGTAACTGATGGAAGCGGAAGTGGTACTGCTGTTAACCAATTGTATAAAAACAATGGAGACGGAACATTTACGCGAGTGACGGGAACGCCATTTGATACTGATATCAACGAAAGATCTTTTACAGCGTCTTGGGGAGATTATAACAACGATGGATTCTTGGATCTTTTTGTTGGCGCCCGATCCAACAATCTTTTATATAAAAACAATGGCAACGGTACGTTTACGAAACAGTCCATGCCTACATCGGTGACGGAAAATTTAACAAACTCCAACGACCAGACCTTTGGCTCAGCTTGGGGAGATATTAACAATGATGGATATCAGGATTTATTAGTGAATATTCCAAATGAGGAGAACAAGATATACATCAACAATGCAGGAACAAGTTTCACAAAAGTGAATACGGAGAAGTTCAATGATATAAAGGTGGGGCATTTTGGGTTGGCATTTTCTGACTATAACAAAGACGGATTGCTAGATATTGCCGTTGGTGTGATTGACCCGAACTTATTCGGCGGCGGAAATATTTTCGGCCCGACGGTTAAGAACCAATTGTTCAAAAATAATTCATCTGTTGGAAATTGGGTTGAGGTGAAATTGGCAGCAACAGTTTCAAACAGAGCGGCCATCGGCACAAGGGTAACGTTGGTGGCAGGCGGGAAGACTCAAATAAGAGAAGTTACATCCAGCTCTTCCTTCTGCAGCAAACCAAGCCAGGTTCTTCACTTTGGTCTTGGTGCGAGCACTACGATTACGTCTATTCAAATCAAATGGCCTTCAGGAATTACCCAAACACTTACTGGTCCTGGTGCTAATCAAATTATTACAGTACCTGAAGATGGAACACCTCCGGCAGTGGTTACGCTCAACCCGCTCAACAATGCAACAAATGTGGATGTAAATACAAAAGTTGAGTTGACATTTAATGAAACCTTCGTGGCAGTTGCCGGAAAAAATATTTCCTTAACGGTTCACGGAAGTGGCTCTCCTGCATTTACATTCAGTGTTACCAGCGGAACGATCGCCAGCAATAAGATTTCATTTACACCCTCATCCGCTTTAAGTTTCCTGACCCAGTATGATGTAGCCGCGGATGCGGGGGCTTTTCAGGATATTTATGGAAATGCGACTACACCCATCACTTGGTCATTTACTACGTTGGACAATGTTCCGCCTGTGATCACATTCTCAGCGCCTGCTACCCTTGATTACAAATTCAGCTCCACTACTTTCACACCTTCGGCTTCCGACAATAGTGGCACAGTTTCTTCAGTGACACTTTCTTACCGACCGGTTGGTGGAGGAACGTTTACAAACCTGCCCGGAACTTTGGATGTCGCTAACAGCGTCTGGGACTTCACAGTATTAGAAACTTTTTTGGATGGGAATGGCTTGGAGTATTACTTCACAGCCTTGGACCCTGCCAATAATCAAGGCAGACTACCATTAGACCCAGCCACTAATTTTTATACCTACAAGAATTATAAAGCAGCCGATAATGCTATTCCTTCGGCACAATTAGGTTTTGGAGGCACTGCTAATAGCTGGAAAATTTTTACTATTCCTTTTGACCTTACCGCTGGTAATAACAATGCAATAAGTACTGTGTTTGATGAGCTTTCAGCTTTGACCATTAAAGTTGACTGGAGAATGCTTACCTACAAAAACAGTACTGCCTGGGCAGAATACCCCACCGATTTCTCAACGTTCACCAGAGGACAGGGCTATTTCATTAACATCAAAAATCCGGTTTCTATATTTATGCCTGCCGCCGCAGCTTCCAATAACAGAAAGAACCTTTTTCCAATGGCCTTGAAAAAGGGCTGGAATGAAATTGGAAATCCATACCTCACTTCTATCAACTGGAGTGATGTAGTTACGCTTAATGCGCTCACAGGATCAGCGACAACCTTAAAAACATTTGCCAGTGGTAGTTATACAAACGCTACTTCACTAGCTCCATTTGAAGGTGGTTTTGTCTTGGCCGACAATGATGTGAATATCTCCATCCCGTTTGCAGGTCAGACCGCTCCGGGAGGAAGAGAAAAAGGCACCGATTTTGAAAGCGGAGATTGGATTGTACCCATCACGGTTGATAATGGCGGATATGAAAACAACTTTGGTGGTGTAGGCATGCATTCGCAGGCATCACTGTCGTTTGATCAGTTTGATGACATTAACGCCCCCCGATTTATTAATTACAATGAATTGAATTTCCCCCACCCCGAGCATATCGCCGGAGAGTTTGCGCGTGATGTTGTTCCGCCGCAATCTGAATATATGTGGCAGTTTACAGTTGAATCAAACCTGAAGGGCACTACTAATTTGAATTGGACAACAGACTATTCTATTCCGAAAGAGTTATACCTGTACGATATCCAACGTGAAATCCTGGTAGACATGCAGGCAACTAATTCATACTCTTTCCCCTCAAGTCAATCCTCTTTATTCCGGATTTACTATGGCGAAAATTTGAAATCGACAATTAAGCCAATGGGGATTTCTTTGGGTGAGGCTTATCCCAACCCAACGAGTGGAAACGTCACAATCCCATTTACCCTGCCCGATACAAATCCCAGCTATCAGGTCACTTTGGAGGTTTATGATATAATGGGAAGAAAAATTACTACCTTAGTAAACGGTTCGCTCCCCCCTGGTTTCTATTCTCCTCTCTGGGAGCCTGTTCAAGTTCTAAATAGTGGGCTTTATATCTACCGAATGCAGGTGACTAACACCGGTAGCACGGAAGTATTTAATGGAAAAGTAATTTTTGAAAAATAATGAAAACGAGAACAACACAACTGGCCTTGGTACTTTCTTTGGGCGTCATCACGGGGATGAATGCTCAAAATGTAAGTTCACGTACCAACGAATTTGAAGTTGACTTCAGTGACCCCAGAAGGGTTGTCAACTCAGTAATACCAGTGATCAACTGGATTACGCCTACAGCTGAAAGCAATTTTGCCGGCGAAGCCAGGTACAAGATCAAGTTTGAGATCGAGTCTTCGGCACCGCTCAAGAATGTGACGATTACTATAAAGGAAAGCGCTGAGTCAGCTTCCCGCGGAGCCATGAGCATTCAGCCAGCTACCGAAGCTGAAAAGCACAAGAGTGTGATTGAGAAAAACCTCACGCTTATGGACGGAAATAATTTGGTCGAGATTGTTGCCGAGAATGAAGATGGTGTGAAAACTGTAAGCCAGCGGACTATCAGAGTGGGGACAACCTCATTGACTGATGCCAGCAAACTTGATCGTACCGATTACGCAATTTTGTTTACCACCAACGACTATGATAACTGGCCGGATTTAGTCAACCCGGTAAATGATGGCCGGATGATAGCTGATGAGCTCAAGAAAAACTATGGATACAAAGTAGAAGTTGTTGAAGGTGGAACCCAGTCAATTATCTTGAAAAAACTACGCGAGTACGCAGAAAGGAAATACAAACCCCTGGATCAGGTATTCATTTTCTTTGCAGGACATGGCCAGTTTGACCAAACCTTTGGTGAAGGCTTTGTGGTAACAAAAGAATCACAACTTAATGACGAAGCCAAGACTACCTACCTCTCGCACAATCGCCTGAGGTCTATAATTAATAACATTCCTTGTGAACATATTCTCTTAGCTATGGACGTGTGCTTTGGTGGTACTTTTGACCAGGCTATCGCACATAGAGGCCTTGACGAGGAAGTCTATAAAGAGGCTTCACAGGCAGAGATGGTTACACGTAAGCTAACTTACAAGACAAGACGATATCTCACTTCGGGTGGCAAAGAATATGTGCCAGACGGACGGCCCGGAATGAATTCACCTTTTGCCAGGAAGTTTCTCGAAGCTTTGCGAAGCAGAGGCGGCAAAGACATGATTCTTTCGGTGGGAGAAATTGGCACGTATGTGGAAACGCTGAAGCCACAGCCCCGCGCAGGAGAATTTGGTGACAATGCTCCCGGCAGCGATTTTATATTTGTAATCAAATAAAAGACACGTTACAAACTCTTGAAGGTGGGATAATAATCTCACCTTTTTTATTTTCTGCTCGTTGCGTTAATTTGCCGTTCTCCCAATCCTCAAAAATGAAGACAAAATTTTTATCCCTGCTCATTGCTACTTTGGTTATCTCAACCTTGCACGCCCAGCCAGGCAATTATTTTCTTTCACACTATGCTCCCGATGACGAACGCATCAATTATGTCACTTTTGGAATGGTGCAGGATGCCAAAGGGGTAGTTTATTTTGCCAATAAAAGCGGCGTGCTCGAATTTGACGGCCGCAACTGGGGACTGATTTCGACAAATGGACCAATCTTTACGATAGCTACTTCGGGCCAAGAGGTTTTTGCAGGCGGGTTTCATGGTTTTGGAAAGCTTGTTATCGGTGCAGACAATGTCAAAGGTTATCAAGCCCTTTCTCAAGGCCAGCCCGAAGCAACCCGGATTTTTTCAAGTTTGTCGCTGAAGGGGAAAGTCTATTTTGCGAATGGCAGTGCAGTTTATGTTTTGTCTGCTGCCACCGGGAAGATTGAATCTATAATTAAAGCAAAACCAAAGGAAGAATTTAACGGGCTGATAGAAATCACCGGCAATGCTTATGTGAAGTCAGAGGATATGATTTATAAAATCGAAGGAGACAAACTCATTTCACCTTCCTTTCCCTGGCCTGACGCTCTATCTATTGACTTTACAGCAACCTCGGCTTCCAACATCTCGTTGCTTTGTGGTTCGGGCGGCAGGCTTTTTTTGGCAAGTGCCACCGGCTTGAAAGAGATCAACTTGGCAGATAAAGATTTTCTTTTTCGAAATGTGCCCGTGGCTGCAGCTTGGCTAAGCGACGAACTAATCGCGATCGGTACATTAAGGGGCGGAGTTATTTTTATCAATCCTGCAACAGGTACAACCCAGGAGATTACAAATTTCTATACCGGTCTTCCCGACAATGAAGTATTTGCGATGATGGCCGACCGCAACCAGGGGCTTTGGGTGGCTCATGACTATGGGTTTACACGCATCACTCCGTTCTTGCCCTTCAGATCATACAGCCATTATCCCGGGTTGGAGGGCAAATTGTTGTGCGCTAAGACATTTCAAGGGCAAACATATGTAGGGACCACGCTAGGTTTATTCACTTTAGTGAGACAAGATGAGTACGAAGAGGTCTTTGATCAATCAACATCTTCTAAAGGACATGAATCAAAATCCAAAAAGAGCCTCTTCTCATTTTTGAGGAGGAGCAAACCTACAGCGCCTCCCTTGCCAACTAAGAGCACCAAACGTGTATTAAAAGCCATTGGCTATGCCTATAAAAAAGTAGGAGGCATTGATGGTAAGGTGACGCAATTGATCGAATCCAATAATCAACTGTTGGCTTCCGGCACTTTTGGAGTGGCTTCCCTAAATGGAATGAAGTCGTCACCGATTACACTTGTACCTGTACGATCAATGTATATGTCGAAAGCACTTGGCCAATTGCTTGCCAGCACACTTGACGATAACATCAAGGTATTTGCATTCAATACCAAAGGCTGGAAGGAAACCAATTTACTGGATACCCTTGATGATTACGTCAGCTACATTTTTGAGGACAAGCTTCAGAATATCTGGCTTTGCGGCAGAACAAACGCTATCAAAATTGAAACGGTAGATGGAGAAATAACAGCAGTGGAAGAGGTTCCGTTTTCAAACCCTACAATCGATGAAAGTGTGGGGCTTGCGTATGGCAGCGAAGTGTATATGGCAACTGGAGGAAGTTTTCATAGGTATGACATAAAAGATAATGTATTTAAAAAATACGATTCGTTGCCAGGCCCCAAGAAGTACTTTGCCTCGGCGGGATATTTTTGGTTTTTTGACGGTCATCGGTGGCGAACCGTTGATGCGAGAATGCAGGCTGCTCTTAAGCTCGAATGGCTCGGATTGTTTTCGAACATTCGCTACATCGCACCGGCCGAGAGTGAAAATCTTTGGGTGATCACTGCCAATAATGAATTGTATAAGTTCTCTGGAAAACAAGCATCGCAAAATCAGAATGGATACCCGCTATTTTTGCGGGAAGTGCGTGGCCAGCAAAGCAAATTTGCTCCAACGCGATCGATTAAGATAAGTCAATTGGAAAGCACAGTAGCTTTCGAATTTATTCAACCCGATTATTTGGGGATGAAAGCTGTTGAATATCGGTATCTGGTAAAAGGCCTGAATAGTGATTGGAGCACATGGGCAAGCGCCAATAATATTGTCAACTTCTCGTATCTGCCCACGGGTAGCTACAAGGTGGATGTGCAGACGCGCGATTTGATGGGAAAAATCTCTGCCGCAGATGAGATTACACTTGAAGTGGAGCCGCCCTACTGGAGGCAGTCGTGGTTTTATTTGCTAGAGGTTATTTTCTTTGCCTCCCTTGTGTTTCTGTCTATCAGGTTGAGTGCTGGCAACACCAAGTACCGGTTGATTAGCCAGCTGCTTTCGATGCTCACTGTGATCATGATCATTCAACTTGTTCAGGCTGCTGTAAATGCACAAGTATCGATAAAGACATCACCGGTAATAGACTTCTTCATTCAGGTTGGTATTGCATTACTCGTGCTGCCATTTGAAAACTATCTCCGCAAGTTCATCAACAGAGGAAGTGTGGCAACAGTGACATCGTAAATTAAAACAATAAAAAAAGGCCGCGACTAAACGGCCTTTACTTATAACTGGATCAATACCTAGTTGTCTTTTGTCTTTTCTCGCTCCTGTTCAGCTTTGTCCATGGAGTCATTGAAATTTTTAGCGTGCTCTTTTAATTTCTTGTCATCAGGACTTGGCTTTGCCGCTTCGTCTTTCATAGCCTTAGAGTGTTTTCCGGCTTCTGCATGATGTTTGGCAATCGCGTCGTGCGATGCTTTATGTTTGCCGCCCTTGGCCTGCAATGCTTCATTGTGCTTTTTTGCTTCGGCTAGATTTTTATCAGCTTCATCAGCATGTTTCTGATGATCTGCTTTCGTTTTGGACTGCCCATTCGCAATAGCGCCGGCATGATCTTTTGCCTGCTTGTGGTGGGTTTTCATTTTCTCCTGATGATCTTTGTCACTTGCATCTTGTGCCCTTACGGCAACATTGACTAATAATAGCCCGGCTGTTAGTAGTCCGAAATACTTTGATGTTTTCATAGGTTGGTTGGTTAGTGTATGAACAAATTAGACAGAGCCTACTAAGGTAGGTTTAAATAGATCAAAGCCTGACAGATTATACATCACAAATTCCGACCCCTTGCTTCAGTGAGGCAAGTTTATTCGGCCTGCTGGGAATAAACTCCTGAGCTACAAAACCTTTAAACCCTGTTTTCACGATAGCTTCCATAATGGCCGGATAATACAGTTCCTGAGTATTGTCAATTTCATGACGACCAGGTACTCCACCCGTATGAAAGTGTGAAATGTATTTGATGTGTTTTGTTATGGTAGCGATAACATCACCTTCCATGATCTGCATATGATAAATGTCGTAGAGTAGTTTGAAATTTTCAGAACCAAGTTTTTCACAAAGCCGAACTCCCCATTCAGTATGATCGCATTGATAGTCTTTATGATCCACTTTGCTGTTGAGCAATTCCATGCTTACCGTGATGTTGTATTTCGCAGCGGTTTTCAAAACAGGCTCTAATCCGTGGGCGCAATTCTCCAAACCTTTTTCTGAGGTTAACCCCTTGGCGTTGCCGCTGAAGCAAATTACATTCTTCAGTCCTGCGTCGGCAGCTTTTGGAATGTAAGTTGTATAGTCACCGATTAGCTTTTCGTGCAGTGACAGATCGTTGAATCCCTTTTGTAATCCAAGGTCACTGGCGTAAGCCATGGCGCATGTGAGGCCATATTTTGTTGCTGTTGCCCATTGTGTCGAGTTTAGCAAATCAATCGACTTAACACCCATTTCCTTCGCGGCTTCGCAAAGCGTTTCCAATGGAATGTCACTGTAGCACCATTGACATGCACTATGGTTGATTTTGCCTTTAAGATCGTTGGGAAGTGTATTCATAGATTTTGCAACCTGAGGTAAAACTAATGAGCCGGCAGCGGTGGCAGCTATAGTTTTAAGAGCTTGTTTGCGATTCATAGTTTAAAATATTTTTAACAGCTAATCTTTTTTATAAACAACACCATCTTTCATGACAAACTTTACTTTTCGTAAATCAGAAATGCTTTTTGTTGGATCATCAGAAACAATAACGAGATCGGCCTTCAAGCCTTCTTTAACCGAACCGACTTGATTATCAATATGAAAGACGTGAGCATTGATACTTGTAACCGATTTTAGAACATCCGAAGTCGCCATTCCATATTCTGCCATCATTTCCAGTTCTCTTACATTATCGCCATGGGCGAATACACCAACATCGCCACCAGCCAATATCGTTACGCCAGACTGTAATGCGGCCTTGAAACTTTCTCTTTTCTTTTTGATTTTTTCCGGCTCGGGGTCAACACCTTTTTTCCATCCTTTGTATTGAGCTACGGCATCTCCGGCAGCCAATGTTGGGCAGAGTGCAACGTTTTTTTCTTTCATCAACTGAAAAATTTCCAGCGTACCCTGATCACCATGTTCAATTGTTTCAATGCCTGCCGCTACCGCTCTTCTCATTCCTTCAGATGTAGATGAGTGAGCGACTACCGGGCGACCACTGCTCTTGGCTGTTTCCACAATCGTCTTTAGTTCTTCAATGGAGAATGTCGGCATCGGTTCGTTATTCCTTCCCCAACGGTAATCGGCATAAACTTTTACTACATCAGCGCCTTTACCGATTTGATCGCGCGTCACACGAATGAGATCACTGCCATCTGCTTCCTCTGCACCAATCATGACTTTAATATCAGTATCATAGCCTTTGGGTCCATAGGAGCCTGTAGCCACAATAGCACGACCTGCCACAAGCATACGAGGGCCAACAATAATTCCATCGTTGATAGCTTTCTTTAATTCTATATCAGCATAGCCTGCTCCTTCTGAGCCAAGATCACGCACTGTAGTGAAGCCTGCCAGCAAAGTACTTCGGGCATGAACTGTAGCTCGCGCCACGCGATAAGCATCACTTTCTTTCATCACCTGCTCGTCCCACGGTGTTTCATTGTACGGATGAAGTAATAAGTGAGAGTGGCCCTCAATGAGCCCAGGCAATAGTGTAGAGTTTGAGTAATTAATTTTTATCGAATTGGCAGGAGCTAAAACTTTCTCCTTTGCACCAACAGAAATGATTTTATCCCCTTGCACGAGCACAGCCCATCCGGAATGAACAACTTCTCCATCAAAGATCCGATCTGCTGTTAAATAATATTGCTTCTCGTTCTGTGAGTAGACGGACACACAAATCGGCAGTAACGATAAAAAAATTAAATTCTTCATCGGAAAGAGAAAGTTTTCAGAGAAAAGGTAAGCCAAAATAAACTTTGTGCAAAGAAAAACCCCTACCAACGGAAGGGGCTTACGAAACCTGTAACTAAAGATCGATTAGATAGCTTTTAAAGCAGCATCGTAGTTGGGTTCTTCACCGATTTGAGGTACCAACTCAGTATGCTTTATTTTTCCCGAAGGATCGATCACCACAATAGCACGAGCGAACAATCCTGTAAATGAACTATCGGTTAATTCAATTCCGTACGTTTTGCCAAATCCCAATCCACGAAAGTCAGAGAGTGTTATTGCACGATCAATTCCTTCAGTTCCGCAAAACCGTTTTTGGGCAAATGGTAAGTCTTTGGAAATACAAAGCACTACCGTATTTGGAAGTGATGCAAGCCGCTCATTGAACTTACGAATAGATGTAGCGCAAACACTTGTATCTACACTTGGAAAAATATTAAGAATAACATTTTTGCCACTAAAGTCTTTCAGGTGTTTGTCGCTCATGTCATTTGCTGAGAGCGTAAAGTCCGGAGCAGTTGAGCCTACAGCCGGCAATGTTCCGATGAGGTTGGCCGTGTTCGGCCCAAGTTTTGTTTGTGCGTGATTCATGAAAGTATATTATTATTTATTATTTAACGATTAACGATTCCTCTTCACTGACTACTTCAAGCCCAGCATTTTGAATGGCTCCGAAGCCTCCATAGATATTGGTAAGATTTGTGAAGCCATCTCTTTTCATCAGTGATATTGCCGTCATCGAGCGATAGCCACCACCACAATGAACGAGATAGTATTTGGTTTTATCCAATGGTTTAAGGTTTGCAGGCATATTGGCCAATGGCAAAAACGTAGCGTCTTTCACATGACTTACAGCCCACTCACCAGGCTTGCGCACGTCAATCACTTCTGCCCCCAGCGCCATCTCCTTTTTCATTGACGTTGGCTGAATAGATTTTACCTGCTCCAAATTTTTGTTCCACGAGGCTATACCGCCATTTAAGTAGCCAAATATTTTTTCATAGCCTACTCGCGCCAATCGCAACACTGATTCACTCTCCTTGCCTGGTTCTGTCACAAGCAACAGCTCCTGATTGATGTCGATCAAAGTGCCTGTCCAGATTGCGTACTGTCCATTGAGGCCGATATTGATTGAGCTAGGAATGAAGCCCTTTTCAAAATCATTGGCTTCACGTGTGTCTACAATCAATGCACCATTTTTAATGGCTTGTGCGAATTGATCAGCGGTTAGCGGATTGTTGTTTCGTTTCACCACATCATCCACCGAAGTGTACCCGTCTTTGTTGATGCGCGCATCTTCAAAAAAATAATTGGGTGGCGGCATGATGCCATCGGTGACTTCTTTAATAAACTGACTCCGGTCTTTTGCTTTTAAAGCGTAGTTGAATTTTTTCTGCTCACCGATAGTAGAAAAAGTCTCTTTCCCAATCTTTTTTCCACAGGCAGACCCGGGTCCATGCGCCGGATAAACAATAACTTCGTCTGGCAGCGTTTTTATCTTTTGATTGAGCGAGTCATAAAGCATACTGGCGAGTTCTTCGCTGGTCATTTTTCCATCCAGCAAATCGGGACGCCCTACATCACCTACAAATAAAGTATCACCTGTAAACACAGCGTGTTCTTTTCCATTTTCATCAAACAAAAGATAGCAAGTCGATTCTGGCGTGTGGCCGGGCGTGTGCAGGGTTTTGATTTTTAACTTACCCAACGAGAAAATTTGCCCATCATTCGCGTTGAGCACCTCATATTTTGTTTCGGCCATTGGGCCGTAGATGATTTTTGCACCGGTTTTTTTACTTAAGTCGATATGCCCGCTCACAAAATCAGCGTGAAAATGTGTTTCAAAAATATATTTGATCTCTGCTCCGCGCTCTGCAGCTAACTCAAGATAGGGCTCCGTTTCGCGAATGGGATCAATGACAGCAGCTTCTCCATCGGATTCAATATAATATGCCGCTTCGGCCAGACAATTGGTATAAAGTTGTTGGATGTACATGGTATTTTTCGTCTTCACCTAACCATGTAAAGGTCTGAAAAATTCCCTTCTCTTAATATTCTCATTTACATTTGTATTATGAAGTGGCGTTGGATTTTCCTGATGTGTTATCTCAGTAGCGTTCTTTCCTTTTCAAAAGGGTATCAAACTTTTGAAGAAAATGGCAAAGTAGGTATGAAAGACGAAGCAGGAAACGTAGTGCTTCCTCCTTCGTTCGAGGCGCTGGGCTGGTCGGATGGAAATTTTTCGGTGATAGGGGAAGTCACAGGCTATCGCTTAAAAGGATTCTGGGGAATAATCAACTTAAAAAAAGTATTCGTCACACCTGCAGAATTTGAGAGTTTAGTCTACTCGGGAGGCGAGTGTATCGTGGCCCGAAAAAAAATCAATGCAGTTTTTTATAAAGCCGGTTGCCTCAATTTGCAAGGTGAAATCAAAGTGCCATTTGTTTATGATGGCATTCTGGTTCAGGGATTGCGGGCCATGGTTTTTAACCTGAAAGGTCCACGCTATTATTACGGTCTTATAGATTTAAATAACCGGGTTCTTATACAGATGTCGTACAAAAACATCTACCCGCTGGGAACGCTACGTTATGCTGTTGAAAATAACGAACAAAAGATTTCATTGTTTGATGAAGACGGGAAACAGGTCACCGATTTTTCAATTGACAGTGTGTCCTCGTTTTATAAAAGCTACGCGATCGTTTATCAAAATCATTTGCAAGGATTGATCGGTCGCGATGGATTAGTCAAGTTGGAAACGAAATTCAATTCCGTAAAAATTACTGAAGAGGGAAAAGTGCTGGCCAAATTACCCAACGAATGGCTTTTTATTACGGACAAAAACCAGAGGGTAAAGCAAATTTTCGCAGATCAACTTCTGGCCGTGAGCAAAAAATTATTCATTATCAAAAAAGGAAACGCCTTTGGGGTGATTGATGAGGAATTGGAAACAAAAATTCCAATCAAATACGAATCCATTTCTGAAAGTGGAGACGGAACATTTTTGGCGAAGTACAATAGTAAAATGGGGGTGCTGACGTCAAATGGCAAGACAATCGTTCCCTTTTCTTTTGATTCATTGATTTATGAAAAGAATAATTATCGGGCTTTTATCAAAGGTAATGGTTGGCAGTTGCTTAATCCTGAGGGAAAAATTTTGACAGATAAATTTTACGGACAACTTCTTGCACCAAACATCTTCGGTTTTGCAACTAATCGAAAAGGCTATTGGGGAATGGTTGATTCAAAAGGCCATGAATTCATTCACTGTGTGTTTGATTCGCTTGCGCTGCCGATAGACGGATTGATCGCAGTGAAGTTTAAAAACAAATATGGAATCATTAACGGTAACGAAGATTGGATTGTAGCTCCACAAGACTTTCCATTGCAAGTCGTGAACGAGAACCGTTATATGTTAAAGCAAACCGAAAACAAATTTATTAAATCTTTAAAGGGTGAGGTGATTTATTTTACACCATATCTGCTGAGGTTTGATAAAGAAAATTTTACTGAGTTTTTGCCTGACGGAATTGAGAAAACAATAAGCTATTACGGACAGATTATTGAACGCAGTACGGCACCAGAGCACACAGAAGAAATTTTTCCAGAACAGGAGGGCCTGCGCGGAATAAAAAAAGATGATCGCTATGGGTTTGTTGATCAAAATGGGCGATTGGTAGTTGCAAATCGGTATGACAGTATCGGTGAATTTCACGAAGGCCTTGCCGGCGTTAAGCTATTGGGCAAATGGGGATTTGTTAATGCAAGCGATCAGGTTGTTGTTAATCCAAATTATGATAGAGCAGTAGATTTTAAAGATGGACTTGCTGTAGTGTCACGAAATCATAAGTACGGATTGATTGATAAGACGGGAAAAATAGCTTTGCCATTACGCTATGATTTTATTCAACGGCTAAGCGATCATAGATTTCTGCTAAGTTTATCGGGACTGCAAGGTATTGCCGATAGTAAAGGCAACGTAATGATCGAGCCTCGTTTCAATTCATTTAACCTATTGAGTTCGGGTTTGATAATCGCTTGTCAGGGAACAAAATGTGGAGTAATCACAGATCAGGGACTAAGTGTTATCCCAATCATTTACGACAGACTTCTTTTCAGCAATTCAAAAAATCTTTTTCTCGCAGAACGGAAATCAGAATGGAAGGAGATGGAGTTGCAGTAAAGATCTTATTTCAGCACCAAGGCAATCAATTCTTTTTCTACCCCCCAATCTTTGGCGAGTTTGAGCATAGCTGTAGCTTCCATTTCTGTAACATAGCCTTTAAGGTTGTTGGCTTGCCACACCATGTTAATTAATTCAGTACGTTTCTCTTTTGAGTAATCACCGATGATTTCGTTGAGATAAGCTCTGGCTCTGTCGAAGGCGGTGATATAATCCTTTGAGATGAAATCGAGTGCCCATGAAAGCGCGTTGGATGCACCCAATTTTTCTGAAGTATTGTCTAAGTCTTCCTTTTCGGCCTCATCCAATCCATGGTAGTGGAAAATGACGGCTTTGAGAAGCATATAAACTTTCTTTTCTTCTTCGCTCATGGCAGAAAAATAATAAATCCCTTTGACAGTTTATGATTCTACAAAAAGATCAGAAGCGATTTTGTCAGCCAACAGCTTCCCTTTAGAAGTCAGTATCAGAAAATTCTCCTTTTGTTGAAGAAGACCGGTGGCCAAAAACGATTCGATTTCCTTATGATTTTCGTTTAATAAATCATGGTTATGTTCCTTCAATAAATAGTCAAGATCACTACCCCAGTGCGTTCGTAAGGTGGTAAGTAAATATTCATTGATTTTGTTTGCCCGACTCAGTATCTCCAACTGGAATGGAATTGTCTCTTGTTTAATTGCTTCAATGTAAAGAGTATTATTGTTGATGTTGTGCTGCCTGCTATGGCCATTATAAGAGTGCGCACTTGGTCCAACTCCCAAATATTTTTTTTGCTTCCAGTAGCTGCTGTTGTGGCGCGAATAAAACCCTGGTTTGCAAAAATTTGAAATTTCGTAGTGCTCATAGCTTGCATTGCCAAGCATTTGCATGAGTATCTCCATTTGTGTTGCCGCGGTTTCATCACTTTCCGAGTGAAGTTTCCCTGTCTTTTGCCATCGCCCAAACACTGTCTTTTCTTCAATTGTTAATGAATAAGCTGAGACGTGTGCTGGAGAAATTGCGATCGCTTTTTCAATATTTTTTTTCCACAAATTGAGGTCTTGCCCTGGTATGGCGTAAATCAAATCAATACTAATGTTGTTGATCCCTGCTTTTTGTGCTTCTTCAATGCAGTGGATTGCTTCCTTTGCGGAATGTACACGGTTGAGAAATTTTAAAACCGAATCATCGAATGATTGTATGCCAATACTCAGTCGGTTGATACCCATGGATTTAAGTAAAGAAAGATTTTGCTCAGTCAGATCATCAGGATTAGCTTCCAGTGTTACTTCCGCGTTATCTTTTACTATAAAATTTTGGTTAATGGTGTCAAAGAGACTCCCGAGTTCGCTTTCGGAAAGTAGCGAAGGGGTGCCGCCACCAAAATAGATAGTTTCAACAAGCTCGTCAGTCAGGTATTTTTTTTGTAAAACGAGTTCTTTACACATTGCATCGATGAGCGCTTCTTTATTATCCTTCTGTGTGGAGAAATGAAAGTCGCAGTAATAACAAGCTTGCTTGCAAAATGGGATGTGTAGATAAAGTCCGGCCATGCCTTATAGATATCGCTGCAAAATTGATGCTTTAAATTGGTAATTTTGATTTTTGTACTTGACATGTTCATAGGCAGAGGTATCCTTTTTTTAATTCTCGCAGTATCGTCGATCCAAAAAGGAGCAGAGAAAGAATTTCAGGTGATAGAAGACCTTAGGCCACGGATGAAAGTCTTTAATAATCCGGAGGCGCGCCATTTAGCAATTAATTTGACTCAAAAACCCGGAAGTTACTTGCGTATCAATAGCGAGGAGAGTTTTTATCTTTTTATCAACTCTACTTTTGCAGCCCGTAGTCACTCGCTATTATTAAAGGCAGATAGTTTGAAAGAGAAGTATCCCAATGTCATTTTTCTAAGTGTTTATCAAAAGAATATTGACGACCTCGAAATACAATGGGTTTCACATGCGGTACATAATGAATTTTACAATCCCAGGCGTCCTGTAGATTCATTTTCCAATTTTATTCTGATAGCGTCGATGTTACTAGTCATTTTTTTTACAGCGCTACTACGCACCAACCCTCAGCTTACGTTGGATTATCTCGATGTTATCAAATTATTTTCTTTCAGGGAAAGCGAAGATGGTCTGATCGCGTTGCGGATAACGTCCAGCGTGAATTTACTCTTTTACTTTTTTGCAAGTATGACAATTTCATTGGTATTGATAACAGCCTCTCATTTTACAACGGATGACTTTTCAAATTCAACAGGTGTTGGCAGCATCAACTCTATTTCGTGGAGGTGGCTTGTGCTCTCTGTTGGGATATTCATGTTGCTTCTGCTCAAGCTAGGCTTGGCGGCTGCTTTGGCAAAGCTTTTTGATTGGAAAGATATAGCGGGGTATCAGTTTTTTTACTTTGTACGTATGCTGGTTCTGTCGTTGGCACTCTTTGCTATCATTAGTGTCGCGGGTTTTGCTTTTGGTATACAGGTCAATTTCATCAAACTAATCGAGGCAGGTTGTGTTTTGCTTCTGTTGGGAGCTGTTTTACTTTATTTTAAATTATTGGCTCGTGCTCCTTTCCGTTCGTTCCATTTATTTTCCTACCTTTGCGTATCGGAAATTTTTCCGTTGGTTATTTTGATAAAGGTATTATTGTTTTAGGTCCGAACTGCTACGTGTTGATATGACTGAAACAGCTACTGACCGGATGCGCAAAGTAAAAAGCATCTTAGTCACCCAGGAAGTTCCTACTGATCCCAACTCTCCTTACCTGAAATTTGAGGAAAAATTCAATGTAAAAGTTGATTTTAGACCTTTTATTCAAGTAGAGCCGGTTGGTGCCAAAGAATTCCGCAAACAAAAAGTTGAGATACTAAGCCACACGGCTGTTATTTTCACCAGTCGAAATGCTGTTGACCATTTTTTTATCCTTTGCCGTGAGTTGAAACTGGAGATGCCTCCTGAGATGAAATATTTTTGCATCTCCGATCAGACTTCCAACTACCTTCAGAAATATATAGTGGTTCGCAAGCGAAAAATCTTTACAGGTCTGAAAGACACGAAAGATTTACTTGAAATTTTGAAGAAGCATAAGAATGAAAAATTCTTATATCCTTGTTCAGACATTCGCAAAAATGATATCCCTGATTTTTTAAGAGACAATGGTTTTTCCTACAGTGAAGCAATCATCAATCATACGGTAGCTGCTAATCTCAGCGACTTAAAAAATGTGTACTACGATATTCTTGCTTTCTTCAGCCCCTCGGGCGTAAATTCTTTGATCGTCAATTTCCCTGAATTCAAGCAGAATAATACACGACTTGCGGCATTTGGCCCAACGACAGCCAGAACCGTAAAAGAGAATGGTTTTATCCTTGACATAGAAGCCCCATTGCCCAACGCCCCTTCAATGGCTGGCGCATTGGAACTCTATATAAAAAAGGCGAATAATATTAAATAACTGATTCACAGCTACGTTTTTAGCTTGGAGCTGATTTTATTACACTTTAATTACATCCATTTGAAGTGTAAAAAGAATTCTTCTATCTTTATCCCTCTATATTTTTTCAACTAATGGTGAAAAGGATTTTTTTGGCATCGATTCTGACCGGACTGGCATTGCATGTCATGGCTCAGCAAGATCCTCAATTTACCCAATACATGTTTAACACCATTTATTACAACCCCGCATATTCAGGAGTTGAAGGTGTTACTAAAATTACGGCGTTGCATCGGAGTCAATGGCTTGGATATTCACCTACTGTTGGCGGAGGTGGAGCACCCACTACACAATTGATCACATTTACTACTCCTATATTTAAACTGAACAGCGGTTTTGGCGGATACATAACACATGATAACCTCGGACCATTCAGTAACATGGAAGCACAAGCTTCTTATGCGTATCATCTCGGAATAAAGAACAGCAAATTGAGTTTTGGTATCCGCACAGGGATTTATTCCCAAACAGTAGACTTTGGTTTGTATCGATATATTGATGCCGGAGATCCTAAGTTGGGAGATAAAGCAGGAACGCTTTCGCAAGTTCGCCCTGATATGGCCGTTGGTGTTTACTGGAGAAAGGAAAAGTTTTATGTAGGTGCAAGTTTCGATCATCTCACTCATGCCACTTTTGATTTTGGGTTAAGCCAAAGAAATGCTCTCCAAACTCACGCTTATGTTACAGGTGGTTACATCTACGAAGTTAATTTTGATCTGAAATTCCATTTCTCCACATTGATTCAATCTGACTTTGTAAAAACATCTTTTAACATCACTTCGCTGGCTTACTTAAAAGATATGATGTGGGGTGGATTGTCCTTCCGTCAGGGCGAAGCCGCCTCCCTGCTAATGGGCTACAGTTTCTTGAAAGACAAATCATTAAAATTGGGATACTCGCTGGACTACGTTATTAAAGACCAAGCTGCAAAGCAGGCAACATCACACGAATTTATGCTTATGTATGACCTTCCTGCCAACCCGGGAGCCGGGAAGAAAATTGTACGTACACCTCGATATAGGAAATCATAAGCATCTCACAGGGTCAGCACTAAATGAAAGTTTTTTTGGCTTTGTTTAAGATTTTGTAGAATTTGGTAACCACGATTTTTAAAAAAGACTGAAAAAAGAATAACTTTCGAGTCCATTCGTTGGCATTAGGAATGAAACACAGAAAATAAACTGATCTGTATGAAAAGAATGTTTTATCACAAAGCTCTATATGGCATGGCGATCGTAGGTGCCGGATGCATCGTAGGTTCTTGCGGCCTTCTGGGTATTGGCAAGAAGAAGGGCGGGGGTGACTCGCAAGGTGAAGTCGTTGGTCAGTCCACTATCGAGCGACGCGAAGGATGGGCAATGGTAATACCTTACGGGATGGTGCCCATTCCTGCTGGTACCTTTCATATGGGGCAGGCAGACGAAGATCCAGCTTCAACTCAAATCAACTTTAATAAACAAATTACCATTGGTCCGCTCTTTATGGATGAGACGGAAATCACCAATGATGAGTATTTACAATTCACTACATTTTTCCTTGGTGCTGAAGGTGGTGCTCAATTGACCAACTTCCCACAGGTAAGCCAACAGGAATTCATAGCAAAATATAAACCCGATACCACTGTATGGATGAAAGATTTCACCCATCATATGGGCGATCCATTAGTCGATTATTATTGGCAACATCCTGGCTACAAAGACTATCCAGTAGTGGGTGTAAGTTGGGAAGCAGCTTCTTTCTTTGGAAGATGGAGGACAGCATTTTTGAACGAATGGCGCCAGGTAAATGGTGGCCAGCCGCAGATGCCTGCATTCCGATTACCGTCAGAAGCAGAGTGGGAATATGCTGCTCGCGGCGGACGTGATATGGCAAAATATCCTTGGGGTAACCCTTACATCCGTAACTCAAAAGGGTGTATGCTGGCTAACTTTAAACCTGGACGTGGCAACTATTACGATGATGGCTTTGCCTACACATCGCCTGTAGGTATTTATTTCCCCAATGACTATGGCTTAGTTGACATGGCAGGTAATGTCTCCGAATGGTGCCTGGATGACTTCTATGCAGCTTCTGTACCTACGGTGTGGGATCTAAACCCTCAATTTATTGACAAAGGTGCTTATGATAAGCAAGGCAATTCAAAAGAGAAATACAATGCCCGTAAAGTGATCCGTGGCGGATCTTGGAAAGACGTGGCTTATTATCTTGAAACAGGGACTCGTACTTATGAATACAAGGATTCTACCAGAGCATATATTGGCTTCCGTTGTGCTATGACCAACTTAGGCCGGTCTTCCGGGGCAGAATTTCAATAATTGAAAACTTAAATTATATTTAGAAAAAAATCGGACTAAACTTAAATCCCTAAGAACCATGGCAAAGAAAAAAGGCGGTTTTGGAGCTCTACTCTACGAAACTATTATGCCAAAGATATATGGCATTGGTGCATCGGTCGTTATTGTCGGTGCGCTATTTAAAATTCAACACTGGAATGGTGCCAACGAGATGCTTATTATTGGTCTCTCCGTTGAAGCTGGCATCTTCTTTTTAAGTGCATTTGAGCCCAAACACGCAGAAGTGGATTGGAGCAAAGTTTATCCGGAATTAGCAGAAGATTATGAAGCTCCAGCTACACAGACAGCCACACGTATAAGCAACCGCCCAGGTGCTGGTGAATCTCCACTTCTTAAGATTGACGAAATGCTAAAGACGGCAAAAGTTGATCAGAACTTGTTGGATAATCTTGGTAAAGGCTTGACTAATCTGGCGACCTCTACGTCACAGATGAACAATCTTTCGAATGCCGCAGTAGCAACGAACGAATATGCAAAAAATGTGCAAGCTGCTTCAACTTCATTAATGGAGATGAACAAATCTTACGGAGTTGCCATGACCGCTGTTAAAGCAATGTCAGATGCTTCTAAGGATACAAGTGAATATCATAAGCAGGTACAATCTGTAACGAAAAATCTGGCCGCTTTGAATACTATTTATGAAATGGAATTGAAAGATGCTGATTCTCATGTTAAGAACATGAACAAATTCTACGAGAGTTTGACTGGTGCCATGCAAGGCTTATCAAAAGTGGGAGACAATACTGCCAAGTTCACTTCAGAACTCGGTTCACTCACCAACAACTTGACTGCACTGAACAAAGTTTATGGAAGCATGTTGACTGCAATGAAAGGTTAAAAATAAAAGTTATAGGAATTATTTTTTTTACCCACTAAACTAATAAACCCATGGCAGGCGGTAAGGAAACCCCGAGGCAAAAGATGATTGGCATGATGTACCTCGTGCTCACAGCGCTTTTGGCGTTGAATGTGAGCAGCGCCATTCTCGAAAAATTTGCCATTGTAAATACAACTTTGGAAGATCTCGTTGGAGAGGACTTGACCAAAAATGAAAATAAACTCACTGGTATTATGGGATCTACCAGTAAGGAAGCTAAGGTAGAAGCAGCCAAGGATAAGGCTAAAAAAGTAAGAGAGATTACGAAAACAATGGTTACTTACTTGGGCGATGTCAAGAAAAAGATCGCAACAGGTTCTGGCCAGAAGGCACTTGAAGGTGAGGAACTGGTTCAAAATACGGTTAACCCTGAAGAAGTGATGCTTGATAGCAGAAAGCCTGAAACAGGTCAGAACTATGAAAAGAAATTGAAGGGTTATGTTAAAGATTTGAATGATATAATGCAGTTGAAGGTCCCTTTTCCTAAGTTGAATAAAAAGGCCGAAGATTTTCCTGAATTTAAGAATGACGCACACCAGACAAGTAAGAATTTCCTTGAATTTTCTTTTGAAGGAACTCCTACTATGGCTGCGGTTGCATTATTAAGTCAAATGCAAACGGAGGTTCTTGAGTATGAATCAGCTGCTCTTGACTCATTGAATGCAATTGCTGAAGGAGTAGTTACCAAGTTTGACCAATTGGTACCAATGGTTCAGGCAGAATCTAATACACTCGTTGCAGGACAGACTTACGAAGGTAATTTGTTTGTAGCTGGTGCATCTTCCGGATTAGTTCCAACAATGTTTAAAGATGGAAGACAAATTGAGATTGAAGATGTTGATGTAGGCCTTGGCCCAACTAACAAGATTAAAATGGGAAAAGTAAAGTTCCCGGTTGGGGCTTCAAGTTTCAATGATAAAGGCATCGCCGAGTTGTCTTACAAGGTAAAGATCAATTTGCCGGGTAAAACACCACTTGAACAAACGATTAAGTATAAAGTTTTGAGACCTGTAGCAATTTTTGGTTCTGCTGCTGCCGCTACTCTTTACAGAGATTGCGGAACAGAAGTGAACGTTTCAATTCCAGGACTTCAAGATTTGTCGGGTTTGGATTTGGCTATTCCAGGTGAGCAGGGTAAGAGCTATAAATTAGCTCCAGGTAAATTTGCTTTATTGCCAACACGTGCGCTTTGCAATGTGAATGTCAATTTGAATGGCCAATCAATTGGTGTGCAAAAATTTGAAACCCAGGATGTGCCAATGCCAATCGCGAAACTTATGACAGGACCTAATACAATTGATATTTCGAAAGGGATCCCTGCAGGTACACCATCTATTCGCGTGGAACCTGAAATTATCGATTTGATTTTTGCAAAAAACAATTTGAAGGACAATAAGTACTTTGTATCTAATTTGATTCTTCAGATCAATGGTGGATCACCAATAACAATAAGATCAGGTACAGTTCCGTTAAGTCAATATAACCTGAAGAAGGGTGACAACATTACCATTTCTCAGGTTCAGGTTCAGCGCCCTGCTTATGATGGCTCAACTAAGCAAGTGAACGGATCTAAAATGAATGTCAATTGTCGGATCAATTAATTATTTAGCAATGAGGTTAACCCTATTTTTTTGTCTTTGGCTTGTAGTGGCGGTGGGTGGAAGTTTTGCTCAGCCGGACACAATAGCCAACCCCAACTCGTTGGAGAAAATCCCTTATTATGAGCAATTGTTTCGTTTTAGGGTAAATAGGGTTATTGACTTAAATGAAAAGCAGAACTCTGGTTTTAGTTCCAGAAAATCATCGATTTCGAAATTGATAATTGATCTTCTTCAGGAAGGAAAGCTTCATACCTACGGTGGTAACCTTGGTGACCCAGCAGACTTCAAAGAGGCAGTTGCTGATACTACTGCTCTCAAAATGTCTGATAACTATGTAAAATCACAAACACAAGGTGATTGGGATGCTAAGAAGGACTATTTGGCTGGTGACCTTGTCATATTTCAGGGCAATGTTTTCAGGGCAAGAAATAATGTTACCGGAATCGCTGGTAATCCAAATCCACAGGCCAGTGGAGCTCTTTATGAAGACTTAGGCCCAATGACTGTTAACCTAAGCCCTCAGAACATTGTGGGCCTTGAATTGATTGAGGACGTTATTTTTGATAAGAGAAGATCAAGGTTGTATTATGATATTCTTGCTTTTGGTATTGTTTTGCAGGATGATCAAAGCTTGGAAAAATTGAGTTATCGATTCTACATTTCTTATAAAGAATTGATGAAGGAAGTTAACCGCATTGCCCATAGCAAGGATATGAATGAACGTCAGCGCGTATTGTGGCAAAACCGATACAACCCGTCTGAAAGTAAGACCTTCGTAGATGCCTTCAAATTAAGATTGTTCCATGGGGTAATCAGGAAAGTAGAAAACCCTGATGATGACACTATACAACAGATTTTCAGTAACAATGGTCGTTCTTATTCTGAATCTGTTTTTGCACGTTGGGAAGAGGAAATGCACCTTATGGAGAAGGAACACAACCTTTGGGAATATTAGACTTAGCTAATGAAATATCAAGGCTCCGTTTATCGGGGCCTTTTTTATTGCCGGATAATGAGTACAGAAAGTAAAGTCAAAATCAGGGAAGGCACGAAAGCTGATCTGCCAGCTACGTTGGGACTAATCAAAGAGTTGGCGCTGTATGAGAAGGCCTTAGATCAAGTATCTAATACGGTAGCTCAGATGGAGAAGGATGGGTTTGGGCGGGTTCCTTTTTTTGGTTTCTTCATAGCAGAGAAGAATGAAAAAATAGTAGGTCTTTCATTGTACTATTATCGTTATTCAACTTGGAAAGGCAAGCGCCTTTACTTGGAAGATATTATTGTTACTGAAAAGGAGCGGGGCACCGGGTTAGGGCGAATGCTTTTTGAAAAAACGATGAAGTTCTCCTTGGAACAGAATTGTACTGGTATGATGTGGCAAGTGCTTGATTGGAATAACTCAGCTATTGAGTTTTATAAGAAATACAATGCAAAACTGGATAGCGAATGGCTTAATGGCCACTTAGAAAAGGAGCAAATTGAGTTACTTTTTCGGAGTAAATAATTTTACACAAGTTCAAAATATGAAGTTCGGTTCTGAAATCAAGCTTCTTGTAAAAGAGTATTGAAGACCACGTGCTTGTCTTTGAAGCGAGCGCGATGCTCCTCCACAAGCATTTTGCCGTCGTTGTTGAGGTACTGAACGATCTTTTCAATAGCATCAGAAAAGTACTGCACGCTGTACGACACGGAGGTTTCATCTTCGTGAGTCAGCACTTTGTATATTTTAAACTCCGAGAATGCTCCGGTTTTCATGGCAGTTGGCAAGTAGTATTTTTTCATCCATTCGAGCCATTCGGATTCAATTTCTTTATCAATTCCTATTGTAACGTTATATAAAAATATCATACGGGTTGGTCTACGTAATCCTGCAGAAATGAGAAAGTCTTACTCAAAGAGCCGTTCCTAGCAATTGTTCCCCTTTCAATTATACCTTCAATATCGTCAACCAGTAATGGCTTCAATATTCGATCAATAAGATCACGACCAAATTCTTCGGATGCACTTCTTGGCAATTCGCAGGGTAAATTATCAACAGCCATGACTGTTATATAATTCTCATTCGCGAATGCAGCAAATGTTTTATCACTTTCTGGATCGAAATCATAGATAGGGTCAAGGATTGTGCTTGGTTTTTTAGTGCTTGGCACGGAGCCGTCCATGTCACACGTAACGTCTGCAACTATTTTTATTTTAAAATCCTGTTGAAGCATATCTTCCTGGTTAAAAAGAGCCGGAGCTTTGGGATTCCAATATGCTCCCGCAATTAAAAGGTCTGTCACTTTTGTAAACTTTGCAAAGTCAGAAGTGTACCGTTCAGGATTTTGATGAAATTCCTCCCTGTTAAAGTGACCACCTTCATTGCGAAGATGATAGTCAGCGCTGCTTAATTGGACGTAAACCGGTTCTTTGAATTCCTGAAAAAGGAAATCTTGAGTATTAACCTTACGAATACCAGCAGAATCGAGGGTTTCCATTGCACCTTTAGCAACGCGACCAGCCCCGGTTAGTGCAATTTTGATTGGGGGAAGCTTTACTTTCCTGAGCTCTAATTTCAAATCGTTGATATCGAAACAATCGAATGCTCTGCGCAAGGAATATTTTTTATACCGATTGCCAAAAACCCACAACCCATTATAAGCACCAACAATTCCTGCAAACCTCCCAAAAGCCACCAGTCGATTACCTTGTGTATCTTTCAATGCCTCGTAATCAATAAGCCATATTTTCTTTTTCAGTACTTCTTGCAAAAGACCCCGATTATAAGGCTGTTTCTTCATTGTATGAGAGAAGAAAAGATAGGTTTTTCCGGCTATTAGATTTTTTGCCGGCACCTCTTTGATACCCATCAGAATGTCGCAATTGCTAATATCTCCTACACTGATATCGAGGTCTCTATATTCATTTTCTTTGAAGGCCCTCGTTTCACTTGGCTCACAAATAATATCAACTTCGGGAAAACGCTGTTTGATTTCTTCTGCTTGTAACGGAGT
>Ga0206934_1074_pt1 | contig 29327 bp, 26 predicted proteins | sample Alteio_BWOrgHeat_16_FD_152932 | JGI IMG/M metagenome (GOLD analysis project Ga0206934, IMG submission 152932) | Enriched cells from forest soil in Barre Woods Harvard Forest LTER site, Petersham, Massachusetts, United States -... | ecosystem: Environmental > Terrestrial > Soil > Temperate forest >...
GGCGCTGCAAAATGCGCTCGAAAGTGTGGGAGTGGAGACACGCCTGCAATCGGCCATTAAGATGGAGCAGATATGCGAGCCTTATATCCGCCGTCGTGCTATGCATCACCTTGAGTTAAATAAGATCGTGATCTTTGGTGCCGGTACCGGCAATCCGTATTTTACTACGGATACCGCGGCCTCATTGCGCGCCATCGAGATCAAGGCCGATGTGGTGTTAAAGGGCACCCGTGTTGATGGTATCTATACCGCCGATCCGGAGAAGGACCCGAACGCTACCCGTTACGACGAAATAACCTTCCAGGAGGTTTTTGACAAAGGACTTAACGTAATGGACATGACCGCCTTTACCCTATGCCACGAAAATAAGCTGCCTATCATTGTGTTCGACATGAACAAGCCAGGCAATTTTATGAAGATAGCTAAGGGTGAGCCGATAGGGACGCTGGTCCATTAATTTCAGAAGCAAGAATCAAGAGCCAGGAATCCAGACTTTTTGAACCTGAATTCCGTTGAATCTTGATTCTTGTCTCTTGATTCTCTTATAAATTTCTATTTTTGACAGCAAATTTTAAGACCAATGAGCGAACTCGTTAAGAAACAGATCAGCGACGCCCGTGCTTTGATGGAAAAGGCAGTGGATCACTGTGAAGGTGAACTGCAGAAGATCCGTGCCGGAAAAGCAAGCCCGAGCATGCTGGATGGTATAATGGTAGACTATTATGGATCACCCACCCCTTTGAGCCAGGTGGGCAGCGTTAATACGCCTGATGCGCGTACTATCGTAATTCAGCCCTGGGAAAAGTCGTTGCTTAATCCTATCGAAAAGGCGATCATGGAAGCTAATCTTGGTGTTAATCCTCAGAATGATGGCACCATCATCCGTATCAATGTACCGCCACTGACCGAAGAACGCCGCCGCGATCTGGTGAAAAAAGCCAACGCCGAAGCCGAGACAGGCAAGGTAGCTATCCGCAATATCCGCAAGGACGCCAACGAAAAGATCAGGAAGCTGAAATCGGACGGTGTTTCTGAAGACGAGATGAAAACCGGCGAGGGCGAAGTGCAGAAACTGACCGATGCTTACATCATAAAAGTGGATCAGCACGCCAAAAACAAGGAAAAAGACATCATGACAGTATAAAGACCAAATTTGTGTCAAAATAAAGGGAGTGAGCTTATTGGGCCATTCCCTTTTTTTATTTTTGATTTATATGAAAGTACTCTTATCATACTTGAAAGAATATCGATGGGTGGTTGTATTTGCTTTGATCCTGGCGGCATTCAATATCGGATTCTCACTGCTCGACCCATTTATCACAGGCAAAATCGTTGATAAGTATATCGTACCTGCCAATCTCAACCGGGACAAGATAGTGCAGATTGTGGAGCAGACAAAGGGCACAGATATCAAGGCGCTTAATCATGAGCAGACCGGTGCCTTTGTCGACAGGGTCATCAAATCAATGTACAATGTAAGCTATCACGATTTCATTGTCGGCATATTGACATTGATCGGGTTAGCTGTCGGTGCGGCCATGGTGTCGCGTATCGCAAAAAATTTCCAGGACTATTATACCAATATCATCACACAAAAGGTCGGCGCCAAAATGTATGCCGACGGTTTAAAACATTCGCTTCAACTCCCTTTCCAGGTATTTGAGGACCAGCGCAGCGGCGAAACATTGGGCATATTGCAAAAGGTACGCCTGGATTGCGAAAAGTTTATCACCTCTTTTATTAGCGTACTGTTTGTGAGCCTGGTGGGTATGGTAATGGTTATGGTGCTTTCGGTGGAGGTAAATTACCAGGTTACTTTGGTTTATTTGGGTGCGATACCGGTTATCATGTTTGTGAGTATGGCTTTAAGCAAAAAGATAAAAACCATACAAAGAAAAATCGTATCGCAAACTACAGCCCTTGCCGGCTCAACTACCGAGTCGTTAAGGAATATCGAACTGGTTAAGAGCCTCGGTCTTGCCAAACAGGAAATTGAGCGATTAAATAAAACCACCTACAAAATATTGGACCTTGAGCTCAAAAAGGTAAAGTATGTGCGCAGTATGAGTTTTATACAAGGCACTACAGTGAATTTTGTACGGAGTACGATGGTAGTAATATTGCTGATGCTCATTTTTAAGGGGACGCTTACAGCGGGCAATTACTTTATGTTCCTGTTTTATTCTTTCTTCCTCTTCAATCCATTGCAGGAGTTGGGAAATGTGATCCAGGCGTGGCGGGAAGCCGAGGTATCACTGGAAAACTTCAAAGGCATATTAAGCACTCCAATTGAAGCTAAACCGGCCAACCCGGTAGTATTGAATGACATCAAAAAACTAAGTTTTAATAATGTGACCTTCAAGCATCTTACGGCTACACGAAATGCTTTAAATAACATCAGCTTTGATGTTAAAACGGGTGAGACTATTGCTTTTGTCGGCCCTTCTGGCTCCGGCAAAACAACCTTGGTGAAGTTGTTGGTGGGACTGTACCAACCGCTCGAAGGCGGCATTTTATATAATAATATTCCCGGCAAGGAAATCGACCTCGATGAGCTTAGAGAGAAAGTCGGCTTTGTTACCCAGGACACGCAACTATTCTCGGGGTCCATCCGCGAAAACCTGCTGTTTGTTCGTCCTGAAGCCACTGATGAAGAATGCATGACGGCTTTGCAGCGTGCTGCTTGTCAAACCTTGTTGTCAAGGGCTCCTCAAGGTTTAGATACCGTTATCGGCGAAGGGGGCGTGAAGGTTTCGGGTGGAGAGAAACAGCGTTTATCCATCGCCCGTGCGCTATTGCGCAGGCCCGACCTGTTGGTATTTGATGAGGCAACCTCGTCCCTGGATTCCATAACCGAGGAAGAAATAACGGAAACCATCCGCGATGTATCAGTTTTAAAAGATCACATAACAATACTGATTGCACACCGTTTATCCACTATCATGCACGCCGATACGATCTATGTGCTTGAAAAAGGCAGGATCGTGGAATCGGGCAAACACCTGGAGCTTATTTTGCAGAAAGGCTTGTATTACGCTATGTGGCGGCAGCAAATCGGTGAAAAGGATACCGCTGATATGGATTGAGTCACATCTTCGATATAGTGATCGTTTACGCGAAAGAATTCTAAACAATCTGCACAGTAAGTAAGTATAAAGCTTAATACGTCTATAACATGTACCTGATAACATCGGCTTTTGGCGGCACATTGGGATTGATCTTCATGGCAATATGGGGAATGTTCAGCCTCTATGCCCTGATCAGCGTACTAAAAAATCATAATATCAGTGGTGGCGGCAAGATGCTTTGGATCGTGGCGATCATTGTGGTGCCGGTATTTGGCTCGCTATTTTACGTTTTCTGGCACAAAGTAAAGGCAATTTAAACCTCAGCTTCGTTTTTAATTTCCACCGTGTGAATATCACTCAGCTTAAGCGGCAGCAAGTTCTTGGTCCTGAAATAAGTTACAACCACCACCGCCATAGTAATAGTACCACCAAAAAGTACCGCAGGAATAGTCCCCAATAGTTGGGCAGCGGCGCCCGACTCAAAATCGCCGATCTCATTAGACGAGCCTATAAACATTGAATTTACCGCAGATACCCGGCCGCGCATATGATCGGGGGTTAATAGCTGCACTAATGTTCCGCGGATAATTACGCTGATGCTGTCAAATGCGCCCTGGCCAAACAGGAATACCAGCGTCAGTATAAAGCTCCTGGATAAGCCAAAGCCGATGATACAAAGCCCGAACCCGGTTACAGCAATAAGCAGGTTTCGCCACGGTCGGTTTAAGGGCGAGAAGCGCACCATGATCACCATGGTTATCGCTGCTCCCAATGATGAGGCCATACGCATCAATCCAAATCCCTGAGGCCCTACATGCAAAATATCGAGCGCAAATACCGGTAACAATGCAACAACCCCTCCAAAGAAGACCGAAATCAGGTCGAGCGTCATAGCACTGATCATCATGGTGTTCTTGAATACAAAGTCAATCCCTTCGCGAAGGCTTTTTCCAATGCTCTCCTTAGGGATAAACACGGCCGGATAATCTCTTGAACGATATACAAGAATCAGCGAGACCAGCAGAAAGAATAATATCACCACAAAATTACCCGTAATGCCACCGGTGAAATAATAAATGAAGCCGACTGATAATGGTCCCAAAATAGTTGCTATCTGCCACATTTGGGAGCTCCAGGTAGCCGCATTAGGAAATATTTCCCTGGGAATGCTATTAGCATACACCGTAAATATTGCCGGTCCGAAAAAGGCCCGGGCTATCCCGTTGCAGAAAATCATGCCATACAATATCAGCAATACCCAACTCGCACTGATATAGGTGTTCATGCTTTTAAGGGTAACAAAACACATAACAACCGATGAAAGAAATACGCCGGTTAAAACGATGAGCAGCATTTTTCGCTTTTCGTATTTGTCGGCGATATAACCTCCGTACAGTGCCAGGCCGACGGCTGGGATGGCCTCGCTCAAGCCTATCCAGGCAAGGTTGATCTTGCTATGTGTTTGGTGATAGATATAGTAACCGAGTACCGCAGTTTGCATTTGGTAAGCAAACGTGAAGAAGAAACGCATGCCGAGATACGAGCGAAAATCCTTGTATCGCAAAGCCGCAAATGAATCTTTTTTGAGAGGCTGACTATTTCCGTCGTCGGTCACTGCCGGGTATCTGTGTTGATGCGGCGCAATTTACAATTTACGGTAATAAAAATGTAGAGGCGTAAAATTTTGTATTTCTCTTTACGTCCCTATGATATAAATTCCCTCGTAGAGACGCATAATTATGCGTCTCTACATGTATTAAATCAATTAAACCCGTGCTGATCGATTAGGTACAACAATGCCGACATGGCGGCCGAGCCCAATTCCAGCTCACGCTTATTCACATTCTCAAATACATCATTACCGCTGTGGTGCACGTCAAAATAGCGTTGTGAATCGGGTGTGAGCCCGATCAGTATAATTCCGGGTGCTTTTTCTTTTAGCGGACCAATATCACTACCTCCGCCGCCGGCGGCGAGCCTGTCGGCAAAATAAGGTTGCAGGAGTTTTCTCCAGCTGTCAAGGTTTTTTAATTGATCAGGTGTTAAACCGGTAAAGCCGAAACCACGCGGGCTAAATCCGCCGAAATCCGACTCGATGGCGGCAATATGGTCTTCTTTATTTTGCGCAGCCAGTTCAGCGTATTTGATGCCCCCTTTGTCGCCGTTCTCTTCGTTCATAAAAAACACAACGCGAATGGTGTTTTTGGGATGATAGCCTAAAGTATGCAATACCCGCACGGCTTCCAGTGATCCCATTACGCCTGTTCCGTCGTCATGGGCGCCCTCGGCCAGGTCCCACGAATCGAGATGACCGCCAACGGTAATAAATTTACCGGGATTTTCGGTGCCTTTGAGCTCACCAACTACGTTATAGGAAAGTGTATCCGGCAAATGATGACAGCTTTGTTTGAAATGAAATTTGATTGCGGAGCCTTTTTGTTTCAATAGCTCACTCAACTGGTTTGCTCCTTTGGTTGATATAGCGGCTGCCGGTACATTTTTGCCATTGGCATCATATCGTGTTGCGCCTGTATGCGGGTAATTATCCAGGCTTTCCGTTAAGGAGCGAACGATGACACCGGCCGCGCCATATTTTGCAGCCGCTGCCGGGCCCATGTTGCGCTGATCGCCGGCAGTGCCGTAAGCACGTAATGTTTCTATAAAACGGGGGTCGAAGGGGCGATTAAAGAAAACGATCTTCCCTTTAATGGCCGCTTCGCCCAGCGTGTCCAGTTGTTTCAGGCTGTGTACTTCGATCACATCAGCGGTCAGCCCCCCGGCAGGGGTAGCTACCGACATGCCTAACGCCGCGATAGGCACCACGATCTTATTTTTGCCATCAATAATATAGGCTTCCTCTTTTGCGCCGCGTACCCAGTGCGGCACCATCACCTCCTGCAGGAAAACATGATCGAAACCATAACTTTCCATAACCTTTTTACCCCAATCAACAGCCTTTTGCGCGTTAGCCGAGCCACTCAAACGCGGGCCGATATTTTTGCATAGGTAATGCAGCGTTTCGTAGGATTTGCCGTTTACCAGGGCTTCGTCGTATATTTTGCGGAGCATCAGCGAGTCTTGCGCGTTAACGATGAGTGATGAACAAAAAAGAGATAGCAGGATTGTGATCTTAAGTTTCATTTTTGAGAAGAATGTGTTTGAGCAAATGTAATATTTTGGCACTCAAAAATACTTCAGCCAATTTAAATGAATGATGTTGTGGCTTTTAACCTACGGAATTGCCGTTCAGGATATCTTATCCCAACTCAGTCCGGCATTTTTCAGGAAGGCCTGGTGCAAAACCTGGTGTTCGGGCAGGGCGAGTTGCTGATCGCGTGCAAAAATATCTTCGACACATTGCCGTGCCTGCATCATTAACTGCTGATCGGACACGAGGTCGGCCACCTTCAGATCGACTATGCCACTTTGCTGTTTGCCTTCTATATCTCCCGGCCCCCGTAGTTGCAGGTCGATCTCGGATATTTCGAAGCCGTTATTGGTTTTAACCATCGTCTCCAGCCTGATCTTGCCATCGTGACTTAATTTATGTGAGCTCATCAGGATGCAGAAAGATTGTTCGGCACCACGGCCCACGCGCCCTCGCAGCTGGTGCAATTGCGACAACCCGAACCGTTCGGCATTTTCAATAACCATTACCGAAGCGTTGGGAATATTGACGCCCACCTCGATCACGGTTGTAGCGACCATGATCTGGGTTTCGTGCTTTACAAAACGCTGCATCTCGAAGTCCTTATCCTTAGCAGGCAATTTACCATGTACAATACTGATCTGGTAGCCGGGCAACGGGAACTCGCGGCGCATAATTTCAATACCGTCCTCTAAGTTCTTGAGGTCGAGTTTTTCGCTTTCCTGTATCAGGGGATAAACCACATATATTTGTCGTCCTTTGGCTATTTCATCCTTCATAAACCCGAACATCCGCAGGCGCTGATTCTCGTAAAAATGAACCGTTTGGATGGGTTTCCGGCCTACAGGCAACTCGTCAATGACCGATACATCAAGATCGCCATAAAGTGTCATAGCCAGCGTGCGGGGGATAGGGGTTGCTGTCATCACCAGCACATGCGGCGGAATGCTGTTTTTGCGCCATAATTTGGATCGCTGTTCAACGCCAAACCTATGCTGCTCGTCGATCACCACAAAGCCCAGGTTTTGAAACTGAACCACATCCTCGATCAGCGCGTGCGTACCGATCAGTATATTTAGTTGACCGCTTTCTAATTGCTCGTGTAATACCCTTCGTTGTTTTTTTGGTGTCGAACCCGTGAGCAAGGCAACCTCTACAAAACCATCGCCAACCAGGCTTTTGATCGTTTGATAATGCTGGTTGGCCAGGATTTCCGTAGGCGCCATGATGCAGGTTTGGAAACCATTGTCGATCGCTATCAGCATGCTCATCAGGGCAACAACGGTTTTGCCGCTTCCTACATCTCCCTGCAGCAGGCGATTCATTTGCACACCGCGTTGCGTATCCTGCCTTATTTCCTTTAGCACTTTCTTCTGCGCATTGGTGAGCTCAAACGGGAGCCGTTCATTATAAAAAGTATTGAAATAAGAGCCCACACTTTCAAATATATGCCCTTTAAACTTTTGTATTCTCAAGAGTTTGTTCTTTAACAATTTCAGCTGGATGAGAAAAAGCTCTTCAAACTTTAGCCTGTGCCGGGCCTCGTTCAGCCTGGCGGCATCTTCGGGGAAGTGCATATTGCGGTATGCATCGGCCCTGCCCAACAATTTAAATTGATTGAGGATATAAAACGGAAGGTTTTCCTTTATTTCGGCAGCATACTGGTCCAGCAAGGCAACCGTCAGCTTTTGAATACCTTTACTGTCCAGCGCAAATTGTTTCAGTTTCTCGGTGGAGCTGTAGGCCGGCTGAAGCGTCATATTGCCTTTTTGCTTTAAAGCAGCGGGCGAATAGAGCTCCAGCTCAGGATGCGCCATTTGCGCCTTGCCGTTAAATTCGCCGGGCTTTCCGAAGAGAATATAAACTTTGCCTACTGATAGGTATTTTTCGATCCAGCGGACGCCCTGGAACCATACCAACTCCATCGTTCCGGTATCGTCCTTTGCCTGGGCAACTAAGCGGCGTGCATTTTTTTGGCCCACGATCTCGATGTGGGTTACGCGGGCCAATACCTGTACATAGGGCAGGTCGACTTGTATTTCGCGCACTTTATAGAAGCGCGTACGATCGATATGCTTGTACGGGAAATGCCTGAGCATGTCTTCGAAAGTCGCTATTCCAAGGTCCTTTTTAAGAACGTCGCCACGTGTGGCGCCAACGCCTTTTAAATATTCTATCGGAGTTTGGAATACCTGGTTCAAAGATATTTTCAGGATTTAGCGGCAATAACGGATATTTCTACATTCACATTTTTTGGCAGGGCGGCTACCTGTACCGTTTCACGGGCCGGGAAGTCGCCCGTGAAGTAGCTTCCATACACCTCGTTTACCTGGGCGAAGGTGCCCATATCGGTAAGGAATATGGTTGATTTAACAACAGCCGCAAAGCTCAATCCCGCTTCCGAAAGGATGGCTCCTATATTGTCCATTACCTGTTTGGCTTCATCTTTTATGCCGGAAATTATTATTTCGCCGGTGGCAGGATTGGACGGTATCTGGCCCGAAACAAATAACAGACCCCCCGTTTCAACAGCCTGGTTATATGGGCCTATGGGTGCCGGGGCATTGGTGGTATTGATTATTTTTTTCATGTTGGTTGTATTGGTTGAACTGGTTGTATTTGTTGTAGTAGTTAGTTTTTGCAAGTCCTTAACCAATTCAACTGATATAACTGCTACAACTTACAAATCACCGGTGCAGTAAAAACTTTTTGATGACATAATAAATAATGCCGGCCAAAAACATGATGATCGCTGTTGCATTGATAGCATGCATCACCTTCAGATTAAAGCTGGTGGGCCTGTTCGGGTCCTTTTTTCTGAAAAAGTACATGAACAAATTTATAAAAAAAGAAGGCTTCCCGGTATCGGGAAGCCTTCTGAATATTTGATTCAATCAAATTATTTTTTATTTGAACTCAACGCGACGGTTTTGTATACGACCCTGCTCAGTTGAGTTATCGGCAATTGGGTGAGTTTCACCATAGCCTTTTACTTTAACACGTTTTGCATCTACACCAGAGTTAACCAGGTAAGTTTTAACCGAGTTAGCGCGGTCTTTTGACAAACGCATGTTGTGGGCTGCAGTACCTTCAGACGAAGCGAAACCATCAAGTTCGATCTTCTTGCTTGCGTTAGCACGCAAATCAGCTGAAGTAGCATCCAGTGCAGGGTAAGAAGAAGTTCTCAATACCGAACTATCAAACTCAAACTGGATGTTAGAGTATGCTTTAGCGCTAACCGGAGGATTCAAATCAGTTTTCTTCACGAATAACGAAGTATCAATTTTCGGGAAGTTGATTGGGCAACCAGAACCGTCAACAACCGTACCGGCAGGAGTGTTCGGGCATTTGTCGAATTGATCGGCAACACCGTCACCGTCCGAATCTTTCTTCAGGTCGTTGATAGAGTTTTCTACGTTACCAACACGGCCTTTCAGAGCCTCAACTTCCTGGCGAAGAGCTGCGTCATACAGTTCGTCGTACATCATGGCAACAGGGTTAACCCACTCTAAAGCCGGTTTGTTCTTGGTGCCGAAGGTGTACTCTAAACCGGCGTAACCGTAAGAGTATTTGTTGGCAGCAGGATATTTAGCATGAACGCCATCCACGTTAAAGCCGTCAACAAAATTTTCGGTGTAACCCACGCTTAGAGACAATGGGTCGCTCAGTCTGAATTTAACGCCAGCACCTACCGGGATAAAGAACTCTTTTACATAGGTAGAGGTGTGGTTGTCACCAGCGTGATCTTTGTAATCAATGATGAGGCTTGATTGTGCATTGTCCGAATAAACTTTCGGTGCGTACCACATTAAACCAGCACCAGCTGATAAGTAGAAGTTAACCGCATTTTTACGACGGATGTAGTCGATAGTAGCTACGTTTACCACACCGCTTAACGAAGCTGATAAGTAAGGAGTTTTGAAACTTCCGGCAACAACGCTTGGCGTTTCAATGTCAGTTACGGTAGCGCTTCCTGCATTGCCTTCGATCGTTCCGCCGTGCAGGTCTAATTGTAGTGCAAAAGAATGTGCCAATTGATCTTTCACCCATATACCATAACCGAGGTTCGGTTGTGAGTGATTAAAGACATTCACGCCACCGGTAGCAACTACAGGTGCAGTAACACCTACGTTAACGCCTACCGCCCAGGTACTGTATTGCCCTCTGCCGCCAAACACCTTGGCGGTGGTTACCGAGTCTGATTTAGTTGTCATGGTCGCTTTCTTACTGGAATCAGTTTGAGCGAATGCCATACCAACCGCCAGCAGGGATGTGAATGTTAGGGCGACTGTTTTTTTTAATGTAGAATAGTTCATAGTTTTAAGATTAAACAATTTAATTGTGATTTTTTTTCCAAAATTAGTAATTATGTTTGAATTGATTACCAAACATTGTTCCAAATTTTACTTTAACTAATACAAATAAATAAAAAAAAATGTTTTGGAAAAATAAATAATCAGTGATTTCATGAAATACCTACCTATTAGTAATACATTATTTCTAAATAATAGAAAAAATTTCGTTAGAAGAACAAAGCCCAACTCTTTAGCGGTATTTCACGCCAACGACGAGTTCCCGAAAAACGGAGATCAGACCTTCTCATTCAAGCAAAATGCCGATTTTTTCTATTTGACAGGCATCGACCAGGAGCAAAGTATACTTATTTTATATCCCGACTGTCCTAATCCATTATACAAAGAAGTACTTTTTTTAAGACAGACCGATGAGCACATTGCTGTGTGGGAAGGTCATAAGTATACCAAAGAGGAGGCGCGTGAAGCATCGGGGATAAATAATATATACTGGCTGCACGAGTTGGATGCCGTATTACACAGTATTATTAATTATGCTGATAATATTTATATAAATACGAACGAGAACGATCGGTATAGCTATACGGTGCCTTACCGGGATATACGTATGTATGAGCAGTTGCGGCAGAGATATCCCTTACATAAATACGAGCGCTCTGCGGTGATATTGAGAGAATTACGCGCCGTGAAATCGGATATAGAGGTGGAACTCACGCGTAAAGCCTGCGAAATTACGCGAGATGCTTTCGTTAGGGTGCTGAAATTTGTTAAGCCTGGTGTTGCCGAATATGAGGTGGAAGCCGAGCTGACCCATGAATTTTTGCGGCAGCGGGCAACCGGCAATGCTTATAGCCCAATCATCGCTTCGGGGCCGAATGCAAATGTGCTCCATTATGTTGATAATAACCAGGTTTGTAAGGATGGCGATGTACTGCTGCTTGATTTCGGCGCCGAATACGCCAACTATAATGCCGATATGACCCGCTCCATCCCGGTGAACGGCCGCTTCACCAAACGCCAACGCGAGGTATACGATGCCGTATTAAGGGTGATGCGCGGCGCCGCTGCCATGATAAAGTCGGGCGCCGTATTGACCGAATACCAGGACGAGGTTGGCAAGCTCATGACCGGCGAGCTTATTGGCCTGAAGCTGCTTGACCGGCACGACGTGGAAAAGCAGGACGCGAAGATGCCCTTGTACAGGAAATACTTTATGCATGGCACTTCGCATCATCTGGGTTTGGATGTGCACGATTTCGCAAGCCGTTACAGGCCTTTCGAGGTGGGTAATATCCTGACTTGCGAACCGGGGATCTACATACGGGAGGAAGGATTAGGTATCAGGCTCGAAAACGATATCCTGATCACGAAAGACGGCAACATCGATCTGATGGCCGATATTCCGCTGGAAGCGGAGCATATTGAGGAGATTATGAATAGTTAGTCCGAAAGACCGAAAGTCCGCATAAGACCGAAAGAAGAGTTTTAACTTAACCAGGCGTCAACGAAATGGTACAGGTTGAACTGTTCGTCATTCAGGCGAACAGCGATAGCCTGTTGCAGTTTCGTCTTATCGATATCCGCCATCCGTTTTTGCTGTATCAGTTTATAAGCCTTTTCTGCCAAAAGAAATTCCTTGCGGCTGTTTTTTTTTGCTGCCATTCGAGGCAATAAAATCGATGATTTCTTTAATGCCCTGGTTTTCTGAAGCTACAGTTTTAAAGACAGGCGTACTGTCATGTTTCTGCTGAACCATCTTTTTGAGATTATTGGCAAACAGATCGGCTCCCTCGCGGTCAGCTTTATTCACAATAAAAGCATCCGCTATCTCCATCAATCCCGATTTGATGCTTTGTATCTCATCTCCGCCTTCGGGTACCAATACAACCAGGGTCAGGCCAGCAAGCCCGGCAATTTCTATCTCCGATTGCCCGACACCAACCGTTTCGATAATCACATAGTCAAATCCGGATGCGCGGAGCACATCGGTCATCTCGATAGTTTTGGCTGATAAACCACCCAGCGACCCGCGCGTAGCTAACGATCGGATAAATACTCCGGGGTGGTTAAAATGGCTTGCCATCCGGATACGATCGCCCAGCAAGGAGCCAAAATTGAAGGGTGAAGTGGGGTCGATAGCCAATACGGCCACTTTATTGCCTTTTTCGGTTAATTCGGCGATGATATCATTGACCAGCGTACTCTTACCCGCACCCGGGGGGCCTGTAATGCCGATAACGGGAACATGTTTCTTAAAATCGAGCGACTTAAGGATTTGACCAGCGCCTTTGAGGTCATTTTCGACGATGGTAAGCGCGCGCGCTACCGGGCGAAAATCATTGCCTGTTAAATGGTGACTGTGGGCCGCTGTCATGATTCGTAAAATAACAAAAAATATAGCAGAGAAAAGTTGCTCCTGTTAATGGTTTTAAACCCTCCGTTACAAAATCATAAACTCAATTGCGGAAAGCTATATTTGCGAAGTTTATTACAAACAAACTCCTGAATGAAGGTAGCTGGTTTTACTTTTATCCGAAATGCCGTTAAAAACGATTACCCAATAGTGGAGGCTATCACGTCCATTTTGCCTTTGTGCGACGAATTTGTAGTGGCATTGGGAAACTCGGATGATGGTACGGATAAATTGGTAGAAGGGATCAATTCGCCCAAGATCAGGATCATTAATACCGTTTGGGACGATAGCCTGCGCGATGGGGGTGCTGTGTTTGCAAAGGAAACCGATAAAGCATTCGCGGCAATATCACCGGATGCCGACTGGGCCTTTTATATCCAGGGCGATGAGTGCGTGCATGAAAAATATCTTCCGCTTATCAAAAAGGAAATGGAAGATAACCTTGGCGATGAGCGTATGGAGGGCCTGCTTTTTAAATACCTGCACTTTTACGGCTCGTACGACTATTACGGGCACTCGCGGAGGTGGTATCGCCGCGAGATCAGGATATTGCGTAATAAAAAAGGGGTGCAGTCTTATCGTGATGCGCAAGGTTTCAGGATAGACGGGCGAAAGATCAATGTGAAGCTGATCGATGCTTATATTTATCATTATGGCTGGGTAAAGCCGCCAGCCGGGTTAAAAAATAAGCTGCTCAATTTTAACACCTTTTATCATGACGATAACTGGATAGCGGAGAACCTGCCCGAAACCTTTGAGTTCGACTACAAAAATGCCGACAGGCTCATACCTTTTAAAGGAACCCATCCCGCGGTAATGCAGAAGCGCATAGCCGCAACTAACTGGAAATTGGACGTCGATTTAAAGACGTTGGCAAAAAAAATGACCCTGCGCCGCCGTGCCCTGCAAAAGATAGAGGATATAACCGGCTGGCGGGTGAGCGAATACCGGAATTATAAGATCATTAAATAAAGCAAATTCAGATGTCGTAGCCGTATTGTTTGAATACTGGTCGCCAGAAATTCGCGTATTTATCCCATGCGTGGCAGCCGAACGGCAATTGCTGTTGGTTGATCTCCATCGAACACCCGGGTTCAATCTCTATCGAAAACTTAAGCCCGGTTTTATAACCGGGGATATTCATCCTTTTTTTATAGCGGTTCACCTCGATGCTCCAAAAAGCATCTTCGTTAAATTCGTGCTCGTCCCGGTCGATGTACCGGTTTATTTTCGCTTTTTCGCTGATACACAGATCGTGAAGCTTTTTCACTTTTCTGAGCGAAAAGCCGCCATTGCCCACCCTGCCGTAAAACTGGCGGCGGTGCGGGTGGCCATCTTCCATGATGTTGAACAGGCGGTAAAAGAAATATTGAGGTTTTGATTTCAGCGATTTGAACCAGTTAGTATGATCCTTCATCCGTATCCATGGCGCACCTATGTAGTCGTAGCCTTTATCAGCCCAAAGCGTTAATTCATCCTTAAAAACAAAGGCATCTAGTTGGTAAATCAGGATGTATTCATAATCTAAAAAGCGGCCGTAAAATTCTTCAGCAAGCATCAGTCGGTTATAGCCTGCAATGTCTTTAAAGTAGCTGTCATCAAAACTCTCGGCAGCAGCATTAATCGTATCATTAATTTGCTGCGACAGCTTAAGATGATGAGGTTTAGCAATAATGGTTGGGTAGGCCCCAAGCACTTTCTGGCATTGCTGCAAAGCTATAAATTCCAGGTTCGATAAATTGTTCCGGTAGATGGGTATAACGACGGCTACTTTACCTGCGCTCATTTTTCGTCTCCATTTAAATTCCTTACCAACCATTCAAAGTGCCCCTGGAACATAAAATCGTGGCTATTTTCGCCTTCTGGAACCACGTTGATCACCTCAAACGACAATTCGAGCATGCGGGGAACTTTTAATGCTTCGGCTATGGAGTAGGGAAACGATTGATTACCGATGAAAAATTTACAACCAGCTATAACGCGCGCCAGTTCCAGGAAATCCTTCACTTCGAGCCATTTAATACCGGGTAGTATTTTTTTTATTTCGGTGTACTCACTTTCAATGCCTACAAATACTTTGTTTTCATAGTTGTTCAAAAACGAATAATCGATATCCATATTACGGTAGCGCCCGCTCCTGGCTATCACGATCGTATTTGCATAGGTGGTATCCGGTTCCACGATGAGCCATTGCTTCCACAGATCAGGGCTTACACCTGTGATATAGCCGCACCAGCGGGCTATGTTGCCCTTATCCTGCGGGATGAGCCCGGCCCGGAAATAATCCAGGTCGATATCGATAGGTTGATCGGTGTACAATTCACAGGCATGAATATACGGTTGCGCCCTGATGAGCGGAAAAAGCAGGTTTGCCATTTTTTCGTTCAGCATCACATTGCCCAGCGGATGGGTGTTGTAGTTAGGCAAAATTACCGTCCGCCCCAGTTTAAAATATATATCCATGCGCGCCCCGGTTATCTCCTGTATTTTTTTGATGGTGGGCAGCGCATAAATGATATCACCCGCATTGCCGCTGTGCGTGAGGTTAAGCTGATGCGAAACATTGGTTACCGCCTTAATTTTTGAAATATCCGTCAGCTTGCCCGCCCCTATCAGCACGTTGGTATACTGCTGCCCCTTGTAGTTCACCAGGTCCCATTTATAAGTTTTATAAGCGGGCCTGTCGGTGTACTTTAGCCATAATTTGCTTAACAGGTTTCTTTTTTTAAACATAAATTGTTGTTTAGGGCTTTATCGCCATTGAGCATTAGCCGGCAGCAAGGCATTCTTTATATAAGTCCAGGTACTGATTCGCCGCCCGTTCCCACGAAAACTTGTCGGCCTGCGCTATCATTTCGTCAGCTCGGTTGCGGGCTTTAAAATCCTGTATGCCATCGGCAAAAACCGTTTGCATGTGGTCGGGCTCAAAATTATCGAAATAATAGGCTGCATCTCCGCCAACTTCGGGAAGCGATGTAAACTTTGATAAAAATACGGGTTTACCGAAATGCATCGCCTCAATCACCGGCAGTCCGAATCCCTCGGCAATGGAAGGGAAAACGAAGGCGCTGCAGTTTTTGTAATACCACGCTTTGTCATCTTCGCTCACCGGCCCTGTAATGTGTACGCGGTCCAGGCAATTATACTTTAGGGTTTCCTCAATGATCTTTTGTTTATGAGGTGTTTCGATACCTGAGATGACCAGCTCAAAATTATTGCCCTGTAAAAGCGCCGGCAGCAGATGAAACCCTTTCTGTACCGACAATAAGCCTATGGTAAATAAAAAAGGGCCTTTGGGCCGCAACGTTGGAGTATAGTTATCGCGGATAACAAGTTTGTCGGCGCCATTATAGATCACGCTTAGTTTGTTTGCGGCCTCAGGGAAATATTGCAAGACATCATTGGCTACAAATTGAGAAATGGTAACCACCTTGTCGCATTGGGCGATAAGCTTTCTCAGTTTCTCGACATAAACTTTAATTCGGTGCGGTTTGCTGAACTTCAGATGCACCTTGTTCATATCGTGAATGGTCATTATTTTTTTTGCATTCACACGGTTGGGTTTCAGGCGGCAGGTTTGGTCGGATAGATGAACGACATCAAATTGGTTGCGCTCCGGAAAAAATACCCGGTGAAGCTTCGACAGGTAAAGGGTGCCAACTTCCCCCTTGAACAAATAGGGATTATTCTTAAACAGGTAATACGTCAGCTTAAATTGCCCTTTGTTTTGTTTGATCAATGCGTCGCCCAACCCTTTGCCAAATGAATAATATCCGCGATTAATATCCTTCATCGAATCAAATGTCACCAAAACCGACGCTTTAACCATTTTTCAAAAGTATAAAATTTATAGCTAACGGCCCGGTCACATAAGGGTAGGCCAGGGCAGGATAAGGCTTGCAATGTTTGTTCTTAATGTCATCAAAACAAAGGCTTCGTGATATTTGATGTAAATACTGTTAAGTTTGCATTTTGATTTTCTTTTGATGAAGACTTATTTCAGGCTACTTTCCTTTGCCAAGCCAATTGAAAAGTTTGCCATTCCTTATATACTTTACACCATACTATTTGTACTGTTTAGCTCCCTGGTGTACCCGCTTTTGATCCCATTGTTAAATACGCTTTTCGGAAATAATAGTGGCTCCAACATCGGGTCGGTAGCAGCAGCCGTTAAGCCCGAGCATGCAATGGATATCACAGGCTGGTTTAAGTACTACATGAGCTACTTTATCAAAACGCATGGCGCCTGGGGAGCATTGCAGTTTGTTTGTGTTACCATTATAATAACCATGTTCCTGGCCGACTTGTTCCGCTACCTATCAGCCAGAACAATGGAAAATCTGCGTATCCACACGCTTTTGAACTTGCGCCGCCGGGTGTTTGATAATGTGATGGATATGCACATGGGTTATTTCAGCAACGAGCGCAAAGGCGATATTATCTCCAAAATCGCTTCTGATGTACAGGTGGTGCAGTTCTCGGTAACGGCTACTTTACAGGTAATTTTTAAAGAGCCGTTGCAGTTAATAGCATTCCTGGTGATGCTTTTTATTTTTTCGGTTAAACTAACATTGATGTCGCTGCTGGTGGTACCGGTATCGGCATTTATTATTTCCAAAATTGTAAAGCGCTTAAAATCACAGGCTACCGCTGCACAGCAGAGTTACGGCAACATGATCAGTTACCTGGATGAAGCACTGGCGGGTATTAAAATTGTCAAAGCATTTAATGCCACCGATTTCATAAAAAAACGTTTTAACGACGAAAATAAACGCTATTCAAAAATTATGCGCTCAATGGCCAAACGCCAGCAATCGGCCTCTCCCGTTTCGGAGATATTAGCAATTACCATGATATCGTTAATTGTTTTATATGGTGGATACCTGATACTTAATAATAAATCAGATTTAAACGGCGGTCAATTTATAGCCTATATCGCTATTTTTTCGCAGTTAATGCGGCCCGCTAAGGCAATATCCGATTCTTTCAGCAACATTCACCAGGGCCTTGCTGCGGGTGAAAGGGTTTTGGCTTTAATAGACGAAAAGCCACAGATAGTTGACGCACCAAACGCGGTCGACGTGAGTGATTTTAATGATAGTATACGCTTCAATAACGTTTGCTTCGCTTACGAGGAAAAACCGATTTTGTCAAATGTTAACCTTACGGTAGCCAAAGGCAAGACGATTGCTTTGGTGGGCCCTTCGGGCGGGGGTAAATCGACCATGATGGACCTGATTCCGCGTTTTATTGAGCCCAAATCAGGTGAAATTTGCATTGATGGAAAGAATATTCAATCGCTGACAATGCACTCTATTCGCTCGCTGATGGGTATCGTAAATCAGGAGACGATACTGTTCAATGATTCCATCTTCAATAACATCGCCTTCGGCAAAACCGGGATTACCCGTGAGCAGGTGGAGGCAGCGGCCAAAATAGCCAACGCGCATAATTTCATTATGGAAACGGAAGAAGGTTACGAGACCAATATCGGCGACCGCGGCACTAAACTCTCGGGTGGCCAGCGGCAGCGCATTTGCATCGCCCGGGCGGTACTAAACAATCCACCCATCATGCTCCTCGACGAGGCTACATCAGCGCTGGATACCGAATCGGAAAAACTGGTTCAGGATGCACTCAACAACCTGATGAAGAACCGCACCTCACTCATCATCGCTCACCGGCTGAGTACTATTCAAAATGCCGATATGATCGTGGTATTGGAAAATGGCGAGATTGTGGAGCAGGGCCAGCACCAGGAACTAATGAACAAGAACGGCCTTTATCGCCGCCTCATCGACATGCAAACATTCAATTAATGAATGCATCGCATTAATTTTAAGTAAAAAAGCTGTTGCAACAAACTAAAAGTATGGTTTCATAGTTATTGAAAAAGCTACACTATCTATGAAATTATATGATGCCAAGCCATACCCCATTGGTTTCTATCGCCTTGTGTACTTACAACGGGCAGCGGTTTTTATCCAGGCAGCTGGACACACTAATATCGCAGGACTATCCCAATATCGAGATCATCGTTGTCGATGACTGTTCGACCGATAAAAGCTGTGATATCCTGGAGCGTTATGCGCGCCGGGATCAACGCATCAAGCTTTTCAGGAACGATAAAAATATCGGCTACGTGCGCAATTTCGAGCGAGCCATTAAATTGTGCAACGGCGATTTGATAGCGCTGTCTGACCAGGATGATCTTTGGGAGCCAACCAAGCTATCAGTGATGGTAAACGCTATCGACGATAATATCATGGTTTATCATGACTCTGATTTTATTGACGAACGCAACCGTAGGATCGGCAACAACACCATGGCGTCAAAGTTCAGGATGTATGAGGGCGAAAGCTGCATCCCCTTTATCATGTCCAATTGTATATCGGGCCATGCCACCGTGTTCAGGCGCGAGATGATTAAATATATCTTCCCCTTTGCCCATGATAATTACCACGATTGGTGGATTTCCTATGTGGCCTTTAATGTTGGAAAAGTAAAATTTGTGGACCAGGTGCTGGTACACTACCGGCAGCACAGTAACAGCGTAACAGATATGCTCAAACTGCGCGGAGCGCCTCAGCCCGGGGAAAAGACCGAGTGGTTCCCGGTTGACAGGAGCTGGCTGAATAAATGTTCCAAATTCAGGTATAACAAGGATTCGAAATTGATAGTCAAGACCTGCAATGTGCTGGAAAACCTGAAAGAGGGCCGCAATAAATTCAGGTCGCTGGTATTCCTGGTAAAGTATTTCGACCTGCTGTTCTATTTTAATCGCAAAAAGGAGAGAAGTTTTTTGAGTAAGGTTAATTACATCAGGAAAATATGCTTTGAATGGACCTGATGCCGTCTAAAACAGAAAAAGCTGCCCGCACCGGCAGCTTTTCTGTTTTAAAAAATATTGAATTACTGAAACCGGATACCTAAACCAAATTGCCAAACCTGGTTGCGGTAATCGGATATGGGGGAATTGGGGTCCTGTGTATTGGAATCAAGGTCGATGATGTACCGTGCATGGATATACACAGAAGGATTCAGATCGATACTGACGCCGAACACACCGGAAACGGAGCTTTTATTATTGTAACTGGTGTAATAAGTTTCCGAAGAGGTATTAAAGCCATCGTTAAACTGCGTAGTACTGGTTATCGGGAAATTAATTTGCGGCCCGATCAGGAAGTTAAAACCGCGCACCAATCTGAATTTGGCCAGCAAAGGCAGATTGATGTAGTTGTTGCGCTGCGTTAATGTCCCATCGGTTGTCACAGCCTGGTATCCCTGCTGCGAAAACAATGCTTCCGGTTCAAATGAGAAAACAGGCGCTAACGGAATGTTGGCTGTTAAACCGGCGTGAAAACCTACAATGGTACTGGTACTGAAATTTGAATTATAGGACGAAACGGTATTGGCTATACTTGGTCCGCCTTCAATCCCCACACTTGGCCTGTTCCAGTCATCCTGTTGTTTTTGTCGGCGGTGTACTACACGTCGGGGGCCGTAGTAATACGTTTGGGCGCAAACGGTACCTGCGGTAAACAGGCAGATTGCTAAAAAGAGAATTTTTTTCATCACACTTTTCGTTTTTATATTTAGTATTTGTCTTTTTTAGAGCGAAACAGGGTTTCGGGGTTTAATATTCAGTTAAATTTTTTTTGCGCACCGTGTTGCACCGGGCAAATTAGCCCCGTAAATGCAGGTATGAATACTACCTTTGAAGAGAGCTGGCTGAAGAAAACCTGGTGGAAATTTACCGATCGCGAAAAATACCTCGCCTACAAACACGACCTGCGGCAATACCGCGAACATAGGGGTATAATTGAATTTGCCGCCAGTGGTAATGTGTTTACCCTCAATGATATACTCAATAATTTAAAAACGGGACAGGAGATCAACCTGGTTCACAGCGGCAATGCCGGCGATGTGATCTACAGCTTGCCGGTGGTTAAAAAACTGCATGAGCTGACTTCGGACCCCGTCAATTTATTGCTGAAGCTCGATGAACCGCTCCAGCTCATGGATGGCGTAAGTCACCCGCTCGGTAATGTGATGCTTGACCAAAAAATGGCCGACGGGCTCGTCAAATTGCTCGATTCGCAAGCTTATATTAACAGGGCGGCTGTATACGAAGGTCAAAAGATACACCTGGATCTCTCCATGTTCAGGGCCTCCGGCGTCGACCTGGGCAGGGGCAATATAGCCCGGTGGAACTTCTATACCACGGGTATTCATGCCGACCTCAGCGAGCCCTGGCTGGAAGCCGCCCCTATGAACGAGTTTTCGGATGCGATTGTCCTTGCCCGGAGCACACGGTACAATAATCCATTGATCGATTATTCGTTTTTGTCCGGGTACAAAAACATCGTGTTTGTTGGGGTAAAATCCGAATATAGCCGGATGAAACGCGTCATCGGGGGACTTCAATGGCACCCGGTGGATGATTTCCTCGAACTGGCGCGGGTGATCAAAGGAAGTAAATTGTTTGTAGGCAATCAATCCTTTCCTTTTTCGGTTGCCGACGGTTTAAAATCGGTTCGCATCCTCGAAGTTTGTCCTACCATTCCGAATGTGATACCGGAAGGCCGCAACGGTTATGATTTCTATTTCCAAAAGCATTTCGAATACCTGGTGGATTCGCTGGTAACTACAGGTAAGGGCCAGCATAGCGTTGCCTGATCGGTCAGATCAGGATCAGTTTTTGCAGAACGCGCCCGATACCTGGGTGTAAGTTTATTACATTTGGTGGTTATGAGAAGATTGCAAATTAACCTGCAAGCGGTATGCCTATGCCTTTTTTGCTTAGTGATCGCCTCCCCGGCTTTATCGCAGCAGAAAGCAGGCTACATCATTTCGCTGGGCAGGCAAAATCATTGGGTCGATTCGGTTTATCGCAAGCTGAACCAAAAGCAACGTATCGCGCAATTGTTTTTCGTGCGTGCCCATACTGATAAAGGGCAGGCTTATGAAGACTCGGTGGGTAACGTGATCAAAGAGCAGCAGGTAGGCGGACTGGTGTTTTTCCAGGGCGGGCCAGTGCGGCAGGCTGGGCTCATCAATCAATACCAAAAGCTGGCAAAAGTTCCGCTACTTATTGCCCAGGATGGCGAATGGGGGTTGGGCATGCGCCTGGACTCTACCATTTCCTATCCTTACCAAATGACTTTGGGCGCCATCCAGGATAATACGCTCATTTATAAAATGGGCCAGTTTGTAGCGTATGATTTTAAGCGCATGGGCATGCAAATAAACCTGGCGCCCGATATGGATGTGAACAATAATCCCGATAACCCGGTGATCAATTACCGCTCCTTCGGCGATAATAAATACAATGTTGCTGCTAAAGGCATTGCTTACATGAAAGGCATGCAGGATGGCGGTATCCTTACCACGGCTAAGCACTTTCCCGGGCATGGCGACACCAATGTGGATTCGCACCTGGATCTGCCACTATTACCATTCGACCGTAAAAGATTGGATACGCTGGAGGAATACCCCTTCAGGCAGGCGATAAAGGCCGGTATCAGCGGTGTAATGATAGCGCACATGGATATCCCTGCGTTGGATTCGACTAAAAATCTGCCCTCAACCTTGTCGCGCCCCATCATAACCGGTAATTTGAAGGACTCGCTTGGTTTTAAAGGTTTGGTTGTATCCGATGCTATGGAAATGAAGGGCGTTATTAAATATTTCCCGGATGGCGAAGCTGATGTAAAGGCATTTATCGCCGGCAACGATATTATCGAGCTGTCCGAAAATTCGGAGCGGGCGATACAGCTGATCAGGAAAGCGGTCCGCAAGAAAGCAGTGACCAAGCTGGAATTTGAGTCGAGGGTGAAGAAGGTGCTGGCGGCTAAGTACTGGGCCGGACTGAATCATTACCAGGAAACTTCGACCACAAGCCTGGTGAGCGATCTGAATCGCCAGAGCGCCAAGGACCTGGTGCAGAAGCTTACGGACAACGCGGTTACCCTGCTAAAAGGCGACTATACCACCATGATGCTGAACCCGATACAGAAAACGGCAATCGTAAGCGTTGGTGTTACAAAGCCAACCGTTCTCCAGGACGAGCTGACCAAATGGTATGTCAACAGCGACGTTTTTATGGTAGGCAAAGACACCCCTGCCGATCAGCTGCTGGCGCTTTTATCCAACTTAAGAAAGTACGACCAGGTGTTCATGAGCATCAATGATACCCGGGTGCGACCGGCAAGCAAACTTGATTATACCGATAATGTGAAGATATTTATCTCGGAGGTGGCAGCATTCCCCCATTCAGTTACCTGCGTTTTTGCTAATCCATACACCATTGCCGGCCTGCCGGGTATTGAACGGAGCGGCGCATTGATAGCCGGTTACCAGATGAGCGACGAGATGCAGCGCTCGGCAGTAAGCGCAATCGCAGGGTTGATCAAGCCTAAGGGTAAATCGCCGGTGAGGATCGATCAGTATTTTCCTTCGGGGAGCGGGGTGGTGTTGAAGTAAAGACGCAAACTTTTGTGTCTTTATTAATTCCCAACAACCTTTAATTTATGGTCTTTCAACCGCTTTTCAATATATAACTTTAAGTCCTCATAAGTCATATCCTGCGTTTCGGCACTAATTCTATCTCTGATTTCACGCATCATTTTTACAGCATCGAAATCTTTTTCTTTTTTTAGTCATTTTCATAATTTATAAGGTCTTTTGGACTCCTAATTTCAATTATTGGATAGCCTAAACGAAGATTGATAGAATTGTAACCTTTTATTCGGTCAAGGTTAACTTCCGTCGAGTCGCGGTGCTAAGGTAGCGGTTTAATTATTTGGAGCAATTTTTTTGGGTCTTGTCTGTTATCCCAAAATGCGGTAATAATTAAATGATCATCTGTCAACTTATATAGTATGCTGAAATGTCCCATGGCCGAAATTCGTGTTTCGGGATAGATGGTTGCCGGAAATCCTTCAGGATGGTTTAGAATTACTTTTATTCTGGCAGAAATAAGCCTGATTAGTTTTTCCGCATAGGTCGTTGATTTGTTTCGTAACGTCCAATAACGCAAGATTTCACGCCTTTGCATTGCTGCCGTTTCTGTCCAGACTACTTTCCTTTGAGCCACATCAAGTCATCTTTGTCCAATTGCTCCTGGGAAATTAATTTTCCTGCTTCAATATCTTTGTCGCTTAATTGAAGCATTAAGATTTGTTCTTCTGTAAGTTTAACAGCATTATGCTCAATGCCGCTGTTTTCAACCAATTGGTTTAATGCTTTCAGGTAATCCTTATTGGAGATTGTAAGCAACTTGTCTATCAAATTATTTCTTAATTTATCAACGGTTGCCATATGCTAAATTTTATATAAATATCGGTTTTAATGAGCAAAAAATGAAATGTGAAAAAGTTCAGATTTATTTTTTCCTCAAAATAAATTCGATAAATTTAGAAGAATCCCGCATTTTTTTAACCCTGAATTATGGCTTGTATTCATAAATTTTATGATTATTTACATCTGGACTATTTAAATTTCACCCCCACAACTTTAATTGTAGGCACCTTCAATCCTACTTGGCCCGAGAATAATTACGCCCATTGGTTTTACGGAAGAACGGATAATAATAATTTTTGGAATGTATTACCGAGAATTTATAACGAGCCAAGTCTAACAAATGCTAATCATCTGCATTGGAAACAATTTTGTCAAAGAAATTTGATAGCAATTACCGATCTCATATCTTGTATAGGAGATGCAAATAGATGTTCTCAACATGATGAATGGTTGAGGAATTATTCAGATAAAAAAATTGCTGAGAAATTTCACAATTACATTTTTGTTAATATTGTAGAATTACTGGAAACCCATCCAACAGTATCTAATGTGTACCTAACTCGCGGCATGGATGACACATTTTGGAGAAAAGCTTGGCATCCGATAAAAAACTTCTGTGAGAAAAATGGAAAAACCTGTAAAGAACTTTTGACACCTTCAGGTTATGCCTTTTATCAACAAGGAAAGTACAATAAGCAAAACCCTAATAATCAATTGACCCTCCCAGACTTCATTTTAATGAGATGGAGAGAAAAATGGCATCAATTGTAAATTTGAGAAAGATGCAATCCCCCAACAAATACAACGAAAAATTTTTTGAAGCATTGGCCCGGTTAAATCCCGAGCAGTTAGATGCTGTGAACCAGATAGAGGGGCCTGTGCTGGTAGTTGCCGGACCGGGAACGGGCAAAACGCAGATACTGGCGGCGCGTATCGGAAAAATATTATTGGAGACCGATACCAGTCCGCACGAGATATTGTGCCTCACATATACTGATGCAGGTGCCGTGGCAATGCGTAAGCGCCTTTTTGATTTCATCGGACCCGAAGCCTACCGCGTTAATATTTACACCTTCCATGCCTTTTGCAACGAGATCATCCAGGAAAACCTGGAGTATTTCGGCAAGCTAAACCTGGAGCCTTTGTCGGATCTCGATTCAGTGCTTTTGTTCCAGAAATTAATAGACGACTTTCCGAATGATCACTTGCTGAAACGATTTACCGGCGATAGATATTTCGAGGTTAAAAGGTTACGCGACCTGTTTTCGTCGATGAAAACCGAGAATTGGAGCGAGCAGGATTTTTACACGGCCATAGATGAGTTTATAACAAGAGTTGATAACTGCGGTGAAGATCCGGAGTCGGATGACTACCGCAAATACTACGCTAAGTACTACTACAAAAAGAAATATGGCAATAATGAGGCGGGCTCTAAGAAGGCAGCCTATGGCGATATGCTCGAAAGGATGGCTAAGCTAAAGGCTGCAGTGGCTGAGTATGTAAACTTCGAAGCGAAAATGAAGGATGGTAGTTATTACGATTACGATGATATGATCCTTTGGGTGCTGAAGGCCTTTCGCGAAGACGAGGATATGCTGCGCAAATACCAGGAGCGGTATCAATATATTTTGGTGGACGAGTTCCAGGATACCAGCGGCTCTCAGAGCGCGTTGCTAAACCTGTTATTAAGCTATTGGGAAAGTCCTAACGTGTTTGTAGTGGGTGATGATGACCAGTCGATCTTCAAGTTCCGGGGCGCGAACATGAAGAATATCCTGGATTTTGCCGACGATTATGTAAACACGCTTAAAACCGTTGTGCTGAAAGAGAATTACCGCTCCAATCAGCATATTCTCGATTTATCCAAAGCGCTTATAACCAATAACCGCGAGCGGTTGACTGGCCAGCTTAACCTGGATAAGAACTTACAGGCCGCTCATCCACGCTTTGATGATCTGATAATCGCACCTGTTATTCACGAATACGAAAACACCGCGCAGGAACTGGTAGATGTGGCGAATCAGATCAAAAGATTAGTGGAGGGCAGCATCCCGGCCGGAGAAATAGCGGTGATTTATCGCAACCACAACCAGGTGGAGGAGCTGCTGCAATACCTCGACAGCAAAAAGATAGCGGTCAACACCCGCCGCAAGATCGATATTTTGACATTGCCGTTTGGCGAGAAGATCATTAATATCCTGCACTATTTGGCGATGGAGCTTGACTCGCCTTACAGCGGAGACGAGCTGCTCTTCGAGATAATGCACTATGATTTCTTCAGCATTGCACCGATCGAGATAGCTAAAGCAAGTATCGCGGTAGCTACGGCCAACTATAAAACATCGAATAACGGCGACCCAAAAACCTCACTGCGCCGCTACATCAGCGAATTGAAAGTACCCGCCCAGGCAAGCTTATTTGATGCGCCGAAAAACCAGGAGATGAAATACCTGGCCACCCATATCGACGATCTTTTAAAAACCTCAACCAGTGTTACACTGCAGCAGCTGTTCCAGGAAATGATCTCAAAAATGGGTATCCTGAAATATATTATGCAGCAACCCGATAAAGGCTGGCACATGCAGGTATTGACCAATTTCTTCGATTTCCTGAAAGACGAGAGCCGCAAAAATCCCGATATCAGGATCAAAGACCTCGTCGCCACCATTGAGCTGATGAAGAAAAATAGCATCCGGCTCCCACTGACGCAGGTGATCTATTCGGAAAACGGCGTCAATTTCCTCACGGCGCACGGGTCCAAAGGGCTTGAGTTTGAACATGTGTTTTTGGTTGGCTGCGACAAAAAAACCTGGGATAGCAAGGGGCGAAATATGGGCTTCAGTTTCCCTGATACCCTGACCCAGGGCGGCGATGATGATATTGCTCAAAAAGAAGAATCACGCCGCCTGTTTTACGTGGCGCTTACCCGTGCAAAACAGCACCTGGTGATCTCCTATGCCAATAAAGATAAAAGCGGCAAAGACCAGGAAGCATCGCAGTTTGTGGGCGAGATATTAGCTGAAACGAATTTGCAGGTTGAACACCCGCCATTGACTGAAGAAAGCATGTTCGACTTTTATGCAACCCAGTTTAGTGAGGATGACAAGCCTAAGATCGAGCTGATCGATAAGAATTATATCGAGCAATTGCTGCAAAACTACACGCTTTCGGTAACGCACTTAAGCAATTACCTCGATTGCCCGCTTCGGTTCTATTTCCAGTGTTTGATCAGGGTTCCGGCCGGGAAGAGTCCGGCGGCGACCTTTGGTTCGGCAGTGCATGATGCGTTGAAAAAGGCCTTCCGCAAGTTAGCAGATAAGGATGATGATTTCCCGCCCACGGATGAGTTTATGGAGGATTTCCGTATTTATATGTACCGCAACAGGGATTCGTTTACAAAGGAGGAGTTTAAACTGCGGCTCGATTACGGCGCTAAGATATTGCCCGCGTTTTATGAACTGAATATTCTGAATTGGAACAAGGTTGCGCTCGTGGAGCTGTCGATCAAAAATATTGAAATTGATGGCGTACCGGTAAAAGGCAGCCTGGATAAGGTGGAATTTACAGGTAAGCAAATGACCGTGGTGGATTATAAAACGGGTAAGTTCAAAAATGCAAAAGATAAATTAGCCCGGCCGAATGACAAACAACCCAACGGCGGCGATTACTGGCGGCAGGCGGTTTTCTATAAATTATTGGTGGAGAATGACCGGTCTAAAGATTGGCAGGTGATAGATACACAGTTCGATTTTGTTGAGCCGATAAGTGAGGGCGAATATCGTAATGAGAAGATATTCATTACACCGGAAGATACAACCACAGTTCGTGAACAGATCACGACGGTTTACCAAAAGATACTGGCGCACGATTTCAACACGGGCTGCGGGAAGCAGGAGTGCGACTGGTGCCATTTTGTGCGCAGTAATTTTAAGCAGCCGGGCAACGTGATGGAGGTTTTGAACGAAGAAGAGTAATATGATTTCGAATTTGCGATTTCGGATTTTTTGTTGTCATCCAAGACTTATGAGATATTTAAAATTTATCCCGATTCTATTTTTAGCCACCCCTGCCCTGGCGCAAACCACCGTTAAGCAGGACCCCGCCATCAAACAAATGACCGATGAGGTTTCAAGTAAAAACATTGAGACCATCATCCGCAAATTGGTGAGCTTCAAGTCGCGGCATACGCTGGGCGATACCACCAGTAAAACCATCGGCGTGGGTGCTGCACGCAACTGGATCAAAGCGGAATATGAACGCTATGCGGCCGATTCGCATGGACGGATGACCGTACAATTCGACACCTTTACCCAGCCCAAAAGCGAGCGAGTCAATAGCCCGGTGAAGCTGAAGAACGTGCTGGCGATATTGAAAGGCACCGACCCAAAAGATACGAGGGTTTATATGGTTTCAGGCCACTATGATTCGCGGCGATCGGATGTAATGAGTCCAGAAGGCGATGAACCCGGGGCCGACGACGATGCATCAGGCACAGCGGTTTCGATGGAGCTGGCGCGGGTAATGGCTAAGCGCCAGTTCCCGGCAACGATCATTTTCATGTCGGTAGTGGGTGAGGAGCAAGGTCTGTACGGTTCTACACATGTAGCCAAGCGCGCCAAAGCCGAAAATTGGAACATAGACGCCATGCTCAATAATGACATCGTGGGCAACAGCCATGGGATGGAAAATGATTTGAAGGATAATATCCATGTGAGGGTATTCAGCGAGGGTGTGCCGTCAGTTGCATCCGGCAATGAAAAACAAATAGCGGGCATGATCTCCCTTGGCGGCGAGAACGACAGTCCTTCACGTGAGCTGGCTCGTTATATCAAAGAAACAGGCGAACGGTATGTGGATTACCTGGACGTGAAACTCATCTATCGCCGCGACCGCTACCTGCGGGGCGGCGACCATATCCCATTTTTGCAGCAGGGCTATGCGGCAGTTCGGTTTACCGAAATGAATGAAAACTTTACACGCCAGCACCAGGACATCCGTACCGAAAACGGCGTCGATTACGGCAACCTGCTCAGCGTATTGAAACCTGCACTGAAGTTTAGCGAATATCACATGGAGGGCTT
>Ga0206934_1078_pt1 | contig 29318 bp, 26 predicted proteins | sample Alteio_BWOrgHeat_16_FD_152932 | JGI IMG/M metagenome (GOLD analysis project Ga0206934, IMG submission 152932) | Enriched cells from forest soil in Barre Woods Harvard Forest LTER site, Petersham, Massachusetts, United States -... | ecosystem: Environmental > Terrestrial > Soil > Temperate forest >...
AAAGCTGAGTTAGGACCAAACGCAAGGGTCGCGGACTGGGCCACCGATATTAAGACTTACTGCACTACACATCCGGTCGATAGTCTTCTCGCAATGATAAAATGGAGTCCGTGGGATACTACAGGTGGAAGAACCATCGACACGACTCGGCAGAACTACTTTGTGCTTTCTAACGGGCAGGGATTTTGGTCGCAAGATCCGTCGCGTCATTATTTCGCCACTCAGTTTGATCATAATGTGCCGAGCACTTGGCTGGTGCATGATCAGATAGATTCAAGCGAAATAGTAGAAGGCTCGTGGTTTAAAATCCGCTTCAAAGTGCTGGCAGTGACGCCATAAATTTCTTAATATTCAATCAATTCAACACAATCATGAAATCAAATCTGTTCCGCTTCTTACTCCAATATGTTATCATCTTTTTGATGGTAACGCTGGCATCCTGTAGTCACAATAATCCTGTGAGTTCAAGCCAATCAAATAGCGTAGTCATTCCGAGTACTACGAAATTGCTCGATTCGGTTAACTATACACTATTCTTCGTCGGCCTTTCGAGCGATAGCTCTACCTACACGTTTAAATCCGGGCTGCCGGTCTTAGACACGTTGCATGTTGGCGATGTTCTCGTAAGCAACTACCGTCAAGGACTATTGAAAAAAGTAACTTCCATAGGTACATCCAATGGCCAAATAGTGGTCGGGACGACTCCAGCAACTCTTACAAATGCCATTATGCAGTGTAAAATTGTAGCTTCGAGCCTGCCTATGCAACCAAGCCGAGCATACAATCCCAAGGGCCCAATTCCTCTTGGAAGTGCTTTGAATGTTGAAGAAAATAAGATTGAAATCGTGAACTTGGAAATAAAGGATGGAGATAGTCAAGTAGTAGCAACATTGAATGGTTCCATTACCTTGGACCCGGAACTCAATTTCGAACTGACGATTCAAAATGCTAAAATAACTCACTTCCTTGCAACGGTCAACCTTAACGAGACAACCGATCTTACTGGTGTAGCAATTCTTTTCAATAGCGGATTCAGTGCAGAGAAGCAAATCTTTAGTGAGGTAATGGATCCGATCATAATCTTGGCCGGCGATATTCCAATTGTCGTCACGCCTATTCTTCAGGTCAATGTTGGTGCCGATGGTGATGTTACGGCATCCGTATCCACGGGTGCCACATATAATCAGAATTACACTGCTGGAATTAGTTGGGACAACGGTATTTGGTCGCCTGTAGCTTCCCAAACTCAAACATTTAGTTACCAGCCGCCGCAATTTTCAAGCGAGGCTGATTTCAAGGCCTATACAACCCCCACATTCTCTATGCTTCTCTATGGGGTGGTTGGACCTTTTGTTGATGCGACGCTGTACGGGCATTTCAATGCCCTAATTGGCCGCACACCGTTAGCTCTCTTTGAAGTGGGTTTGAATGTTTCTGGGGGGCTTGCGGCAGGAGTATTGTCTGATGACATTCAGCCTCTGACAATTCCAAATATTATTGATTTTCATGATACACTCTGGAAGAGCGATACGGCAACGGTTTCAACAGGTGGAAAGGACACCTCTCACTTGCCAACGGACCCGGTAATTTATCTTCCGTTCGACGGAAGTGCTAATGACGCCAGCGGTAACGGATACAACGGAGTTATCCACGGCAATGTGATATTCATCTCAAACCGCTTCAACCAGCCGAATAGCGCATGCCAATTTGATGGATCGTCATATATAGATATTTCAAATACCGACAGTCTTAACTTCGCTACTGGTGGATTTTCGGTTTGTGCGTGGACAAGCTACACAAATGTAGATGATGAAGATATTGTCGTAAAACACAGTCCATGCGGGATAAATAACGGCTACGGCCTTGGCGCTGGCAGATATGTGCCCAATGCCCTCTCATTCATAACACCCGGCGGAAGTTGTGGAGGAACTGATCGGATTAATACACCCACAGCATATAACGATGGCAAATGGCACTTTGCAGTAGGAACTTACGACGGAACAACTTCGAAGCTATACGTTGATGGAGTTTTAATCACTTCTTGTAGCAGCGGCTACGGGCAGAAAGCTCTGGGCGATATTTTAGTGGGTAAAGCAGGTACATGCGGGTCATTCCACGGCAGTATTGATGATGTCCGCATATTCAGCAGGGCTTTAACTCCTTCGGAAATTCAGGCTCTTTATAACGAAAAGTAATTGCGCCCAGCATTTATCCGAGCCGTCTTACCGCTGGAGATGACGAGATATTTGGAAGATGGCAGTGGTGCGGATGCAAAAGCTGTGAATCGAAGGTGGGATTTCAAACCCCACCTTCTCGATCGCTTACGAATCCAGCTTACACGTCAATAATTTCGCGCAATCCCAAGAGCTTTTCAAGCAATAAATTCCATTATTGTTGACGGCTCTTATTTAAAGCAAATTCCAATATGTATTATGGAACCCTTGCAACCTACCCTAAATCTCCTAAACTCCATGCTTCACTGCCCGTATAAGACATGGCAGCTCTCGAAGGAAAATGCTCCAGTGGAACCAACGATACCGCTGCTTCAAAAGGACAGAGCTAAGAACGAGCGCCTCGCCGCGGCAGCGTGGGCCATCGAACAGGGAGAGTCGTTGCCATATTCCATTGTTCGTAGCACCGCTTCTAAATTCACAAAAGACGCAGAAGCGTTATTAGCCAGGACGAAAGCGTGTATCGCCAACGACACTCCCCCGCCGTTCTCGCTCATCGCTCATTGCTCAGAGTGCCAATTTAAAGAGTCATGCTATAAAAAACTAAAGGAGAAAGATTGTATCAGCCTGCTTCCCGGGATGACGCCTACCGTCGTGGCGAAATATCATAAGAAGGGAATCACAACCATTACCCAACTCTCCCACATGTTTCGTCCGAGAAGAAGTGGGCGTGTACCGCATCGTGCCGTCCGTTATTTAGTGGAATTAAAGGCGCTTGCTATTCGGGAACAAAAGACTTTTGTGGTACAGCCGACGAACGTTACCCGCGCTGCCGTTTCGATCTATCTCGACTTTGAAGGACTGCCGGATGAGAAGTTCCAGTATTTATTAGGCTGCATAATAATCGAGAATGACCGGACTCCTGAACCATTTTCCTTTTGGTGCGATCATATTTGGCAGGAAAGCGAGAACTTTAAGAAGCTGTTTACCTTGCTCTCCAATTACCCTGATGCCCCCATTTACCACTATGGAAGTTATGAGGCGAAAGCGTTAAAACGAGCGGCCCAACAATGGATGGATAATTTAAAAGAAGAATGGCCCGTCATCGAAAAGCGGATGGTCAACCTCTTGGGATATTTGCGTACTCATGTTTATCCCCCTACCTACGGCAACGGCCTGAAAGAGGTTGCTCGGTTTCTGGGATTTCAGTGGACCGAGCCAGACGCAGACGGCGTGCGAAGTATGCAGTGGCGCAGGCAATGGGAAGCGACTGGATCGCACTCCTGGAAAGATAAACTGATACAATACAATCAAGACGATTGCATGGCCTTGCAAAAAGTTCACCAATGGCTATGCGATCTTGCTATCGGCGATCAGCCGGAAAATCAGCAAAAGGAGAATGTGCAGCAAGTATCCCAAATGAGGAAGCATTCTCCCTATAAGCTAAGAGCGAATGTGGAATTCGGGGAAGATTTTCAGGTCATCAATAAAGCGGCGTATTTCGATTACCAGCGGGACAAAATCTATTGGCGCAACCAGCCAAAGAGCCAAACACCCGCTGCAACTCCCGCGACAAAAAAATCGAAACATGGAAGAAAAGGATCCCTGGCAAGACAAACTAAAAAAGTGAATGAGGTCGTCGTTCGCCCCGCTCACGATGTATGTCCCCATTGCGGAAGTAGGAAGCTCCATCACTTCCCTACATTGAAATTCTCCATAAAGCAGACCGATCTCACATTTACCCCCTCCGGTGTTCGAAGGCATGTCATACAATACAAGTCTCCGATCACCGATTGCACCAAGTGCGGAAGAAGGTTAGCAATACGGAGTTCCCGTCTGCATTACGGAGACAATTTATTTGCTCTCGTCATTCACTACTATGTCAATTATCACCTCAGCAACGAGATGATTTCTAATATGATTCGGGAACAGTATGGGATCAGGATCGGGCGCCAGCCCCTTGCTTCCCTGAAAAATAAATGGTGGAATAGAACCTGGGGACAGGATGCTGCTTATATTCGAACGATTGTCCTCCACAGTCCGGTAATCCATATCGACGAAACTTCCATGCCGTTAAAGGGGCAATCAGGACATGTGTGGGTGTTTGCTACAACCCACTCGGTATTCTATCATTATACGCCTACCCGGAATACGGACTTCCTTCGAGAGCTGCTCAAAGACTACAAGGGTATCGTTGTCTCTGATTTTTACCCAGGCTATGAGACGCTCGATGCGACACGTCAAAAATGCCTCATTCACCTTATCCGTGATCTTAACGACGACCTGTTCAAGGTTCCATACGATGAAGAATACCGAGTTATGGTTTCGGAGTTCGGTAAACTATTGCGGGGTATTATAGAAACCATCGACCGTCACGGATTGCAGAAAATATATCTGGAAAAACATACAAGCGAGGTTGAACACTACAATCAAGCCTTCATAGAAAAAGATCATGCCAGCGAGCTATCCGTGCGGTATTCGAAACGCTTGAAAAAGCATTGGGATGAGCTATGGACTTTTCTTCATCACGACGGAGTACCCTGGAACAACAACAATGCCGAAGTCGGAATTAAAGCGTTTGCACAGCACCGTCATGGGGTAAAAGGAATGATGCGTGAAGATGGATTGCGAGAATATCTGCAAATGCTAACGGTTGCACAGACCTGCCGGTATAGAAATCTTTCGTTCTTAGATTATTTACGTGGCAGATGTGGAATTTGGCAGAATGTTTCGCCAATGGCTCTGCCGGGATACTTGCCGTTCAAGCAAGCTCGGCTCTACGCACGATCGTTGCGACTCCCTCGAAAAGCTCATTGGAATATCTGGAAAAGATCCGCTAAAAGACCGTCATTTATTCCTGATAAACCGGACAAGCTCTATCAAGAACAGGGGTGGGTTAGCTGGGATGACTGGTTGGGGAGTTAGAACGGTACTATTGATTGATGTAGAAGTTTTCGCGCCTCCCCCATTGCTCGAAAAGGAGCATAGGAGGCTCCACCAGCGAATTCCATTGAAACGAGGAGTGTTCTCACCAAAATGGAAATCGAAAAACTTAAGAATTTTATACAAGATTGCCACCTCAATTTTCTAATTGGGTCTGGCTTATCTATGCCCTTTCTTGAAACCGTCGGAAATACAGAAGCTCTGCTAACGGAGTTGAGTCATAATGACACCTTGGAAAAATGGAAAATTGAGATAATTCGCGCGTCGATTTTAGGTAAGTTCTTCGAAACTGTTGTGTACAAGAATTTGGAAACCGCTGATTACAAAAGTATGGATGCCGCTATGCTAACCGTTCTTAAACAATATAAGACTTTCTTATCCACACTTAACACGATTTTGACGCTGAGGAAAAATACGTTGTTGAGCAAGCAGGTGAATCTTTTTACTACTAACGTAGATCTTTTTCTTGAGCGAGGACTTGAAGAGAATCAATTAGAGTTCAATGACGGATTCGCTGGCAGAATGAGGCCGATCTTTAGCCTCACTAATTTCAAAAAATCATTCTTAAAGCGCAGCTCTCATTATGATAACACCTCAGAAATGCCGGTATTCAATCTGCTGAAAGTACATGGATCTCTCACTTGGCAAACGGATGGTGATAGGGTTGTGTATTTTGATCCCAACGACATTAAGAATGTTGAAACGAAGTGGGTAGCTATTAAACCTGGATGTATCCCGTTCGATAAATCGCACACGTTGGATCATTTTGTGGCTACATTTGGAACACGCGCGGTAGCGACGGGCTATTCAGAGTTTTTGGAGATGTACAGCAAACTTGCAATTGTGAATCCTACCAAAGAGAAATTCCAGGAGACAATACTCAATCTGAACCACTATGAGATGCTCCGGATATTCTCAAATGAATTAGAAAAGGAGAATTCTTTGCTAATCATTCTCGGATTCTCTCTTGCAGATGAACATATAAGAGAAATCATCCTTCGCTCTGCGAATTCAAACCCTACTCTGACAATTCTTGTGTACTGTTATGATGAAACGGCGAAAATTGAAATTGACCTGAATATAGCGAAGGGCAATGTCCCGCTGAAGAATAACAATCTGCTAACCATAGCGCCTATCACTGGTTCTACTTTCGACTTCACGGGCTTAAACAGTGAGGTTTTCGTGGCTCTTCTAAAAAAGATCGGAAGTAACCCATGAGCGAAGAGATTCAAATCAGGGACTCGGTTTTTAGGATCGGTAAGGTTATCTCAGTCGATGGGCGGAGCGTTGATGTAAGCGTCGACAAATCAAAAAACACGAGTCATCTCGTGTTCAAAGGTGAATTAATAAAAAATGTATCAGTTGGAAGTTACATCAAAATAGTTAAGGGTTTCACCAAGATCATCTGCAAAGTTGATGGTGAGTTTATCAAGGAAGATTATCGGTTCCCAGAAGGAGATTTCCATAGCGAAAGAGATCGGATAAAGCGAACGCTCAAGGTTAGCCTCCTTGGTTTCTTTGACGGCGACACCTTCAAACGTGGCATTCGTGAGATGCCTCTAATTGACAACGAATGCTACATCTTAGACAGAAGAGAATTCGACGCTGTTCACCACTTCGTCGGAGATAAGGATAAGCCTCTTGCCATAGGAACTCTTTCTCTCGAAAAGGCTCAGCCGATTGCGATTGGCATTGATAGCTTGCTCGCCAGTCATATTGGAATCTTTGGCAACACAGGTAGCGGCAAATCATACACTCTTGCAAAGCTATACCATGAGCTTTTTGAACTATACAAAGACAAGCCAAAATTTATACAAAACGCCCATTTTTTTCTTATAGACTTCAACGGCGAATATGTTGACACCGACGACGACATTATAGTTGAGAAGAGATACAAGAAGACTTACAAATTATCTACGAACGAGGGAGGCAGTAAATTTCCAATCCCAAGTGAAAGTTTGTATGATCCCGAATTCTGGAAAGTGATTCTTCAAGCTACAGACAAGACACAAGGCCCGTTTTTAAAACGCGCGTTAAAAAATCGATTCTTTGCTGATCGTGTTGCTAATAATGACACCATACAAAGTGAGATAGGCCGCCTTATTCTCAAGGCTGTTGAGAAAAAGGATCGTGAGTTAGGTCTAATGTTTGTATTTGACATGCTTCATGATGTTGGAAGTTGCTTTGAGAACTCGAACATTCCAGAAGTAGCTGAAACCATTAGGGGGCGGTTGCACTACCACAATAGGGATCATACTTTTTATTATGATAGCGGAATATATGAGGATGCATTAAGACGGCTTCTTACTGAAGATCTCAATCTCATTGATTTATCCGATCAACATCTTGACGAAATAGAGAAACTGCGTCTTCGAGTGACTTTCATGTTTTATTCGGACGCAATATATGGTCACGGTCATGCTAACCGAGAGTTTATCTCGCCGCTTATTAAGCGAATGGAAGCCCGGATTTCTGATGTATCGAAAGTGATTGAATTAAGCGATGAAGTGGCACCGACAAACTTCACAATTGTTTCCTTGAAAGACGTCAATATTGACATGAAAAAAATACTTCCATTGCTGTTTTGCAAGCTACTTTATCAGGCCCAAAAAAAACGACCCGGTGACTCTACTTATTTGAATATCATTGTTGATGAAGCACATAATATACTTTCAAAGGACTCGTTTAGAGAACACGAAACATGGAAAGATTACCGTTTGGAAACATTTGAAGAGATAATAAAAGAGGGCAGAAAATTTGGTGTATTCATCACTCTTGCGAGTCAACGTCCATCTGATATTTCGAATACGATTATATCGCAACTTCACAATTACTTCCTCCATCGTCTGATAAACAACAATGACATTCTGGCGGTTGAGAAAACGATTTCTTATCTTGACAAAGTGTCCTTCGAATATCTCCCGATACTACCTACTGGAACGTGTATTGTTGCAGGCCTGTCGGCCCAGGTGCCTGTTGTTGTGGACATAGGCCTAATACCTGAAAAATTCGAGCCGAAGAATAAGACCAGAGGATTAATAAAGCACTGGGAATAAGTGTCGCCTGCTGCCCGTGTAAAGGTCTCTCCCGCCGAACCGTCTCATTGTCGCGGGCGACTTAACCTTCTGCCACCTATTGATGGATTCCGCATAACTCCCATAGGTGCATGGAATAAGGTTGATCTCAGAAATCAAGGTTGAAAAGATACCCCAACCAACTCTCCTGAATATCCGGCGCTCGCGAATTCCAAAGTCGCGAGCGCTCAGATTACAATGACATTCTCAGAATATGTTCCCTTACCTAATTAAGTCGTCAGTATTATATTTTACCGCGTTACGATTGCTGCCCCATTTGGGTTGCGAGCGTAAGCCGCTTCGTAAGCCCGCTCGAACAGAACGGTGTGCGATTTCGCGTGTTTATCCTTGGCAGCGCATAATACTCGGAAGTTGTATAGCAGCGTATCAGCGTGGGCCAAATCGGCTGCAAACACGGCGCGGAATTCCGTGATGCCAACTGCTCGATCATTCTGACCGACAAGATAGATCTTATAGTTGTGACCGGTATCGAGCATACCAGCATCCAACATCTTGGCCCACACCCATTCATCTTTGAGAACAAAGTTGGCCAAACCCAGTTTCTTGTTTAGGTCCCAAGTTACCGGGTTTTTCGATGCGTTGATGGACTCGATGCGCATTAAACTGTCCAGGTAATTTCCGGTAACAAATTTATGAGCGCCAGAAGTGTTGGCGGTTGCACAAAGAATGAGAATTGTGAGAACGAGGTGAGTTTTCATTTTGAGTTCCTTTCGCAATGGTGTGGCAAATAGTAGCCATATATTACAATAACCTCATTTAGCGTGCCAAGTTCAATTACACAACTCAAGAATCCAATCTGTCTTTCGCGGACGAGAACTTTATGTAGTCCGCGCACTGAAAAATCAATCCTTTGACCGGAAGAACTCAGCGGTCTTAACCTTCAATGCCTTTGCGATCTTATCCAGCGTATCGACACTCACATTGACCCTTCCCCGCTCCAGTGTTCCAATGTACCCTTGATCCACTCCAGAGATCGCCGCGAGCTTTTCTTGCGTAAAGCCTCGCTCATTTCGTAGCGTTCTGAGATTCCATCCTACCACTTTTCGGGAGTTCATCCCGAAAGTTACCTATTTTTGTACAAAGGTCTTAGGTGATATATCATCTAAACGTTATATCATGCATTATTCCTCCATTTAACCTACCCTCGGAACATGAAAAAGACCTTTTGGGGCATTCCCCTACTCACCCTCCTACTTGCAACCGGATGCGGGAAAAATGAGCAATCACGCAATCACAGATGAACATAAAATCTTGGCTCATGCGAAAAACCTCTGGCCCCTCTCGCTATGCCGAGGGCATCAGTAGTTGCGTTGCTAAACAAGCTGAATTTTTGGCGGCGGCGTTCGTTGCATACAGTGGTCACAAAGAGTGCCCCTCAACAGGGGTGGATGCACAGAGTCAGATTTTATTCCCTAACGACTTCGAAATGGAAATGGCTGGTTTCGATCACGAAGCAGACAGCTGGATCAACCAAATAGCCCCGACCATTGAAGTTATGCAAAATGAAGGGCTTTTCGATGCCGCCTATCAAGCATCAGCAGCATTTCTTTACCTCTTCGCCGAGACTACCGCCTTCGAAAATATGGGTGAGGAAAACGCATTGAAATTCGGAAAGTCCCTCCTTACCTCGTTCGGGGAAGTCTCTGCTGGTAAACACGGATTCGATCGTGAACCTCGTAAAGCATTCAAGACGCTGTCGGATCTTATACCTAAGTTCCTTTCCCAAGAAATACTTAACGTTGTGGTTCCGGGAAGCGATGACTGTCTCGGCAATATCCTTAAGCATTTGAGCTGTTCTGCGGACGGAAAAACCCTCTATGCCTTTCTCCTTGGCTCTGAATCTCATAATATCGGTTTGGCGATGCACTACCTAACGATTACAACCGATATGGGCAAGCTCATTCGAAATGCCGCGCATGATCTTGGATGGTAACTCCGGATTGCGCACAATGGACCGGATTTTATTTCGTTACCAGGTGGTGGCTTGATTATCGCAATCCGTCTCTTGCATCCCGGCTTTGCTCTAAGGCAGAGCACCCAACAGTTTATTACCTTTCCGTTCATTCAACATCGACAACTCACTGGTGAAAATGAACTTACTTCCTGGAAAATATGTAAGGTTTTGTACAAAAAGACCCTGACCCACGAACGGGACACGGCACTTCGCAAATCGCGCCCTTTGTAGCTTCCGTTAGGAGGTTATTATCGACGCCTTTAGCCGAGTAATGAATCACGACATCTCCGGATGGCGGTTTCAGCACTCGGCATTTTTCGTTCTTGGCAGGGTCTCGAATTATATAACTATATAAGCATTGAAGACTATGAATGAAAACGACGGGTCACAACGACCATCTTTCGATCGCGTACTTTTCGAAATAGAAGAACAAGTCGCCATGGATTTTGCGCGCGAACTCGATGCCCGGGCATCATGGCAGCTCGCGGACATACTTTTTCGGTTTATGAATGAAAACCCCGGAAAAACCTTCCCGAACGAGCACTGGCGAACCTGGCAAGAGTTCGCGAGAGGCACCGTTGAAGCTGCGGTACTCTATTGGCATTGAGAATCACCAAGGCGTAACAATAAGGATCAACCATATGGATAAATCGGCTTATTTCGTCGGAGGTGGCGTCCCCCGGATCAAGTTCTTGGGATACCCATACATCCGGCGAATTTGAAGATAGTTCACACAGGTAAGGGAAGGGACACCGCTACAAGGCACCGATGCAGGGAATAGGTTTGGACATATTTATTGCGTCCGTAATCGCGATGTTCCGTATATTGCGGAACGGATGATGGGCACCATTACAAAAGAATCAAGCTATGGACGTGACCGAGAATAAATCTTTACAGCCCCCCACGCACCGCTCCACTGGGCCTACTGACATGACGTGGAAGGGGCCGCATTCTTTTGCTTTATATCGAATTCGGTTCATTGCCCAGGATGGAGGAAACGTATTATGCTATGTATGCCTTAGTGATAGCTGGGGAACCGGTACCGAATATGAGCTAAGTGAATATTTTGCGACCGTTTTGAGTCGTGGTAACTCTTGGTTGGAGATGTGGGAAGATTTATTGCGCTGGTTTTTCAATGACGAAGGCAAAACACAAGATCAGGAATATCGCTGGGTTGTCGTCGAGGCCGGGATTGCCCTTGCTCGTGAACGAGGACTCTGGCCACTCTTCGATTTCAATTTTGGGATCGTCAAAATAGTTTGCGATTGGTTTCCCGAGGATTCACGAGTGGAGTACCTCCTCTATTGCGAGGAGGAGTGGGATCAGCTTCCTGCCGAACTTAAGGAAGTTTATCGAGTACAACAGCCCAGACAAAAGGTAATTCAGGGAACCTCAACCGCGTCTCCAATAATCCTTCGCGACTTCGGGGAAGCCTGTCGAGGCAGGTTGAGCTATATCGAAAAGCGACGCCAACAGCAGCTACGCAGACCGAATGATAATTCGGCCGCCTCTGACGAGCGAACGGTCAATGCGTTGGAAGTAACTCAGATCGCGGAAGTGGAAGAATCTCCGGCTCCAGCATGGATCGCAAACAACGCCCCGGCAGTGATCGACAATGCCATCTCAGTAGTGGAAGAAGATGAAACACCAGATTTTTGGAGTGGACCCCCTTCGGGTTTCAAGATCCTGATGGAAGGGCTGTGCGATACCAGGCACGTTGGACTTTGGGGAACGATAAAGAAGCCTAAATCAATCAAAGGCGAGCCAGATCCTCAAGCGCTTCTTCTCGGCTCTTTATCGAAATTGGTCCATTTAATAGATGAGCTTGAGAAGCAAGGATATATCTTACCTGGCTCCGATGAAGCAATAGCGCGTTTTTTCGCTCACGCCTATCTTCGTAATGGCAAGATGAATGTCGTTCGGTTATCAGCAGGAATGATCTCCAGACGCCGCTCCGGCACGAAAGCTAAAGCTAAGAGATACCAGGTCGATGGAGACTTTCGAAAGGACTTAGCGTCAATCATTGCAAAACTGAAAGAACGGAATAAGAAGTAGCGATTTCTGCTTCTTACAAGCTTATCGAGCTGTTGATTGCAGATGTAACAGTTTCGCACACAGATGTAACAGTTTCGCACACAGATGTAACATATAAGTCTCGATTGATTTCGGTTCTACCATGCGACGGACAGAACATATCTTCTCGAACGACCGCGCTTGACACGATGCACCCGCGAGATCTCCTGGGAGACCTTGCAATGTTTCTCAACTGAAGTCTCAGTAAGATGAAAATTTACAACTTCGGAAGAACACGTGAGGCGATATCAGGAAGAAGTTCTTGTCAAACGGCGCGAGCACGCGCGGCATTTCGCCGACCAACTCGATCAGGAACCAACCTGGAACATTGCGAATAACTTATCCTGCTGGCTAAAGGAGAGGCCGGGTAAGACTTTCGTGACCGAGCACTGGATTTCGTGACGGGATTTCGCACGTGCAATGCGCAAAGCTACGGCCTATCGTCTTTGGAAGACGTTGGGAACGGTGATTCCTAATCAAGAACTATTATGATTTTTTATTCAATTCACTCCGGCGACTACGCGAAGTCAACATCCTTTATGTCGATCATCGAGGAGGGCATTTATATGCGCCTCCGTCATCTGTACTTCTCGCTTGAAAAGCCGCTCCCGCCAGACATTTCGATTATCGCAAGGGAGTGCAGGCTCGATCTTACGCGAGGTGCTGGCATTACTGCCAAAAATGCTGTCAAAGTGCTGTCATCTTTGCTGCACGAACGTTTCGTCTTAGGTGCGGACGGCTGGCACCACTTGGATTGGGATAAGCAGATAACCGAACAGCTTCAAGGGAAAAGAAAGAAGTCTGAAGATGGGAAAAGAGCCGTAAATAAGCGGTGGCGAAATCGTGAAAGCAATACGGGAAGTAATACAGACGTATTACCCTTGAATAACGATGGTAGTTCGGACGAATTACAATCCAATACCCAATACCCAGTATCCAATTTAAAAGAGTCGTTTAACCCTTTAGAGTATCCGCGCGAGGAACCAAAAACGAATGATCGACCCACACCCGCCCCCGATTTCTCGGATATAAGTTGGGACCCCCTCCGGCGAATGGTTGAGTTGATCTACTCCATCCGAACGGATGGGAAGCCCATATCGCACTACGAACAGGGTTTTTTGAAAGAGTATATCACGGAGCAAGGCGAGGACAGAGTTCGCGAAGCGATCCAGCTCTGCGGTGATAAGGGTTGGCAGGCCAAGCCGCAACAGATCAAGGAAAAATTAGCCGAGACCGGCAATGCAGAAGAAGGAAGCGTGGAGGTAACACTATGGTAAACACTTCATCGAATATCGCTGGTACCACCTTTCCCGCGCGCCGCACCTACAACGAGCAGCGCGCCTATCTGAACAGTTTTGCAGATCTTTATGAGAAGCTTGCGCCTAAAGGACTCGTGCCGCCAGCCGAGCTGGCTTACGAACAGGCAATCTTAGGCGCGATGATGATTGATATTTCCTCGCGCAAGAAGGCGATCGAGATCATCGGCGAACGGAACCCATTCTACCGCGATGCCCATGCGGACATCTATCGAGCGGCCTTTGCGCTTCAGGAAAAAGGGGAACCGGTCGACCCAATCACGATCAAGAATCAACTCGCCAAGATGGGCGCCCTCGAATCGGTAGGCGGTCCGGCATATCTTGTCGAGCTGATGGCTGCCACCGTAACTACCGTCAACATTGCCAGCTATGCAAGGATTATCATTGAGAAGTATCTGTCGAGGGAACTGATCCGGGTGTGCGAGGAGATCAAACTCCGGGCATTCGAGGGCGAGATGGATGTGTTCAACCTCATCGATGAAGCCGAGGCATTCGTAGGTGATATTGCGGCCCAACGGCGCGATGCGCAGGGCTATTTCGGCACGACTGTCTTTCGACTGCGGGATTTCAAGGAACGGTACGTCAATCTGTTCAAGATTGGGCTTGTGCCAGGCCTCTCGACGGCCTTCAAAAGAAGCTTTACAACTGCCGATGGAAAAGAAATCTACACGATCGAACGCGGCACGGTTACGCTCATCACCGGCATTCCGAGTCATGGCAAATCGGCCTTCATCGACAACGTCACAATACCACTCGCCAAGGATCACGACTGGAAGATCGCGATGTCGTCGCCGGAAATGCTTCCGCTGGAATTGCACGCGGCGTCACTGGCGGAGATCTACACGGGCGAACCGTTCAACACCGGCCATACCAGCCGCATGTCCGAACAATCGATGTTGGACGCGGGGGATTTCATCGATCAGCATTACTTTTTCTTCGTCGCGCCCGAGATGCCCTTCTCGGTGGATGCCCTGCTCGAACGGGCCACGTCGCTGGCGCTACGCGAGGGGATCTCCGGACTGGTAATCGACCCGTGGAACCATCTCGATCATGGAATGGAAAGCGACGAGCGCGGCGATATCTACCTGAAGCGAAACCTACTCAAGATAAAAATGTGGGCCGTGCGCATGAAGGTGTGGGTGGCGATCCTGGCTCATCCGACGAAGCTCCGGCCAACGGGCGCCGGAGAGCCGGTTCCCACGCCCTACGATGTCAAAGGCGGCTCGGAATGGTTCGATATGATGGATTTCTGTCTGGCCGTCTGGCGCGACAAGAAAGACGAACGCAAACCATCGCAGATCCTCGTGCAGAAGTGCCGATATCGCCATTTGGGAGCGCTGGGTCTGGCACGGCTGGACTATAACAAGCCATGCGGCCAATTTCAGGATTCGTTACAACCGGCCTCTTCGGTGATCCTGAAGGAGGTGCTACCCCATCAGGGGAAACCTCCAAGTTATCCAACGCCTGGCCAAGCTCCGCCGGGAATGCAAGAACCGGAAGATGATATATGACGAGCAGTCAACCTCGACGATCAACCAATGGTCGTGGTTCCCGTTTTGCAGGGCGGCTCTTGAACCAAACTCGAATTGAGTTGCACTCAGGTAACGTGCAACAGATTCCGCGTTGCGGATGGATTTTGTAGCATTCTATGAAAACTAAAGATGGCGATTAGAGAAGAGCATCGATCTCTATAAAAGGGTACGAATTGATATGCAAAAGAAGATACCCAGAATGACGATTGATACGACAGTTCACCGGTCTGGAATCGGACTCAGATTTGCGTTTTCGGTCCGAATATCAGATTGTAGCTGATGCTTAATCCATAATGCTTTCGATTTGCGGCGGCTATCGGGCGTGAATTACTCTTCGTCCCTTCAAGGTAATCGAGAGGCAGTAGCGCAACGGATGGCATGGTAGCGTGGATTTCAAGCGTAGGTCTGTAGCATCGTTATTCTGTTGTTTCGGATTTCAGAGTGGATCTTGTCTTGATCGTTAAGAACTGCGCTGATCGTCCAGGAGGCATCGTATGGCCATATGGTAGCTATGAGATTCTGATGTGCTAAATTGCAGGGAGGTAGGTGCGAATAGATGGATATAGGCTTGGGACGGGGGCGGTCGATTGAATCGCCCCCCATATCTCAAAAAAAGAATGCTTTTCTCTTTAAAAGCTGAGATTTTATGGGAGCGAGGGTCGGAGTCCAGCGGGAGGTTGCGCGGCGAATGTAGCATTCCACACAACTGGCGAATCCACGCGATTAACTCCATATTTTATCTGTTGGGCAGGATATTGGGCACCTCGCGGAGCGACGGCGATCATCCCGGAGCCGATTGATAACTCTAATTTATCCTTCAGCGTGAAGTGTCGTTCGTCCTACGGTGAACAGAGTAACGCCTTTTAACATATTAGTGACCCATTTACTATCCGGTTGTGTATCATAAAGGTAACACACGGCACGTTCCCTATATGATGTTACAACGCTGGCACGGGTTGTGTAGCTCATAGATTTATACTTGTTAATTCTAACAGTATAAAAACCATAACACTACAATGAGAATAAAAGAAGCCCTCAACATCGTAAACCATAAGCAAGCAACAAAGAGCGAGAAAGCCCGCCGAAAGGCCGCGCGGATCGTTCGAACTGTCAAACGGCATCATTTACGGTATGACATCGAAAGCCTGCATTATCGCACGGCGTTTTGATGGATCAGTAACCGGGACACGGCTAATCCGAAAGGTGCGACTCCTTTCCCCGGTTCAAAGTAGCAATAATGCTACGGTTAATAACACTACAATGGCACATCCAAAACGAACACTAACTATCATTCGGTACCAAGAGCTCATTGCTGAATGGGACGCAAAACATCCAAAGGAAGCCGCCGCCGGGAAACCGTGGCCGAAAGCACTCTGGAAGCAGGCATTCTTCGAGATATACGGCTATCATATTTAACCATCGAAAAACCGGGACACGGCATCTCCGTTCGGTGCGACTCCGAACCCCGGTTCTTGCTTGATAATTATGTTGAGCATAATCTATAACACTACAATGGAACAAATCAGAACCAATCTTGAAAACATGGAAATCGACCGAGTTTATGAAATAACCGAGGAAATGTATGGCTATTATTTAGGCGTCATTCCGCCGGTGAAATGGCCGGAAAAAGGTTATCCGAAAGCAGTCGCGTTCGGGTTCGCTTTCGCCGAGGGTGCTGAGCCGATCACGCTGTTCACCAACGTTCACACTGACACCGAGGATCGCTATTTTGCGCAAATGACGCGCGTCATAAATAGGTTTTGAAATCCCGCCCGGCGGCGAGATACAGACTCCGCTTCCGGGTGCTATCAAACGGGAATTATCCCGGTTGAATTACAACACTACAATGAAAAGAACATTTGAAATCCGCGTGACCGTTGAATACGACGGGCGCGCAGTGAAAGACCCAATCGGTCAAATCCGCGACATTCTCTCTTCTAACTTCATTTCCATAGATAAGCCGCGGGTGAAATACATCCCGCTTATTACAGAAATTGAGCACATCCTTCCGCTGGACGAATGCTTCGGGTACGATCAATCTTTCATCGGCGAAGTGGCCGATGAAATGGATGATGAATTCACCAACGACGACGAAGATCCGGATGAAGCTGGAGACATTGAAGGCTTCACCGGCAAAGAGATACAGGACGTTTGGAATGACTTCAAAACGATGGATCACTACCACGTTTGCCAAACCATGCACGACACCGTTCAGGATATGCTCGCAGCTAAAAGGAAAGAACGAAAAGTAGCATAATTCGAAATGCCCGGCGGCGAGATACAGACTCCGCTTCCGGGTGCTATCAAACGGGAATTATCCTGCTTGAATTACAACACTACAATGAGAACATTCGAAATCGGACTCACGCACTCGTATGCGTGCAAAATAAAGGCAAAGAGTTTAGCGGCTGCGAAAGAAGCGGCTGAAACTCATATCACTGGCGCCGATCAGACCGGAATAATCAACGACCCATTCAACGGGAGAATTGAAATTCTCGAAACCGTGAAAACTGTCAACGAAGCATATTCCATATAATTCTCGCCCGGACGCGAGATACAGACTACGCTTCCGGGTGCTATCAGTTGGGAATGTTCCCGGCTGAATTACAACACTACAATGGGACAAAACAGACAACAGCCGATCCTGCCGAAACACCCGCTCGCCGTGAACATGCGAGAAGCGGAATTCGCCGCGTACAGCAATGCAACCGGGCAACTCTTTGCGCTGCTCATTCAGGACAAGATTGCCATTCCGGCATACGACATTAACGAGAATGATTTCAAAGTGAGGAGTGAAAAATGAAACAACTTAACCTGCATCGTATGGATCAGCGCATAGGAAGCCAGTGGCGAAATCCCGCGTGCAATTCGCGCCAGGGCATCTTTTGGCTGGACTCGTATCATTGTGGCGGCGTCACGAAAATTATTCGTAAAGCCGCGCTCGGCAGCGGGTGGAAACGGGAGACATTCCAGCACTACATTCGCGCAGCCATAAGCATAACAGACCCGAAACTTCCCGAACGCAACCAACGCCGTTTGTATCGAAAAATGATAGAACACGGTCTGTACCCAAAGTGCGCATTAGATTAAAACAATCATGAAAAAATATATAGCTGAAATCGGCGCCGCGAATAAGTTCACCGGCAAAAAACAGGAATGGCTCGAATTCGTAAATGCCAAAACTGCAATCGGGGCTGCAAAAGCCGCGCGCACGAAAGTTGCGCACCGGCTCACATACGGCGATCTTCTCACTATCGACGTGCGCCCGTGCCGCGCCGATCTCCAAACGAAAGAGGTATAATTATGAGATACATCGTAACACGCACGCACCGGGTAGGAATCGAATTCGATAAAGGCGCTATTTTTTCGCGCGTTGGATGGGTTCCTAAAATCGAAAACGGCCATATTCTTCTCCGCTCCGAATTCGGTTCGGAAGTGTGGCTGCTCCTCGATTGTGTTCAACCTTTACAATGAAACCCTCGCCCGGACGCGAGATAAAGACTCCGCCTCCGGGTGCTATCAAACAGGAATTATCCCGTTTGAAATTACAACACTACAATGAAAACGAAACGATTCACGCAAGAAGAGCAGGATTTGATAGTCGTGGAACTCGAAGATGCAGGTTTCGAAACAACCGACGACGGCGAAGAAACAGGCTGCTTCGAAGCAGTACGATTTGACAGAGACGATAACATGGAAGTGGTATCACTCGATCTCGAAACATTCCACTACAAACGCTACCTTCTGGATGGGCAATCTTCGCAATCCTTCGATGTTGATAGCGATCCAGAAGAAAGGACACGAATCATAAGCGAGATGTTCATTCTTGATCCTCAACGGGTATAATTCGAAATGCCCGGACGCGAGATAAAGACTCCGCTTCCGGGTGCTATCAACCGGGAATTATCCCGTTTGAAATTACAACACTACAATGAAAATCATAATTGACCAACGAACCTTACGGAGTGCCGTCGATAAAACGGCACTCTTCATTCCCAACAAATCCACATTGCCTCAATTAGAGACAATGCGCGTTTGCGCGAATGGCAAAATCGAATTCAGCGGTACGGATCTCGAAAGCTGGATCCATCTTACCGTGCCACTGGCGGCGCCGGTTGCGATGGATTATTCCGTCGTGCCTCACGTCGAAATCGATCACGGTGTTAAAACCGAAATCGAGGGAAGCGTGAACATTCCAGTGGAACTGTTCCACAAAGCGATCGGAGCGATGAAAGAAGGCTGCCAAACTACGCTCGAAACCAGCGAAGTGAAAGCGCCGAACGGCCGAAAATACGCCGGGCTGAAAATGCTTATCGGCACTCAGCTTGTCGCGTCGATCGCTGTTGATGAAACAGCCGATCTTCCGAAACAACCATCGATCGGCACGGGCGCCCGTTCCTTCCTATTGGAAGCAACCAAACTCCGCGCGATCGTTGCGAAGTTGGAATCCTTCGTCCGAACGGACGATCTATATCCCGCTCAAATGGGAATCCAATTCGCGTACGATGGCAGCAACATCGGTGGTACCATGCACGTAACCGCAACCAACGGTATGATGTTAGCAAGCCTGTCATTCCCGGCACTCGCCGGCGACACGCGCCAGGCCGATCACGCCGGGCTGCTCGATCACACGTTCAGCTTCATCGTTCCGCTGCCATTACTTCGTAAAGCCGTTCGTGTGTTGGATGGAATCGTTACCATCAAATTCACCGGCGAACATATTCAATTCGAATCGAATGGTTGCGAAGTGACCGGCAAACTCATCGATGAAAAATATCCGGACTGGCAGCCATTGGTGCCGCGCGAAATCCCCTACCATCTTGCCACCAGCCGCGACGCCGCTCTCAGCTCACTCACGCGAATGATGCTCATTGCTACGCACGAAGGAAGCCGGATCACGCTGCTCATGACAGAACCGGGTTATATGGGAGTTGCCGGTGGGCGCGTACGCGATTACAGCAGCAACCAGCTCCAGATCGCCGCTCACGATTGGGCGGGCAATGAGGGAACCGAGCGGCTGCCCGGCGCATTTGAAAGCACAGAGGCCGGTTTGAATATCGACTTCAACGCTGGCCTACTCCGCGACGTGCTGCAATCGTTAGAATGCGCCGATGTTACTGCCGAATTTAGCAGCAACCGGCGCGCAGCGATCTTCCGTGAAACCACGGAAATGGGAATGGAATCCATCTACCTGCTAATGCCGCTCGCGGAAGAAAAGCCGCGCGACGATATGCGGAACACGCCACTCGCCGAATGCGACAACGTTCAACCGGAACCTGAACCGGTTGAAACGGACGAGGAGCACGCCGACGCCGAAGAAGATGATGAAGAGTTCCAAAGGCAAAAGCGGGATCATGAAACCGAGAACGACATCACCGAATTCGTCCAAGCACAGCAAGCAGCAATCGTCGAAGAAGAGGTGAAGTCGTAACCTATATTAAAGGCCAATGCCGAATGAGGAATTATCTCATTCGGCATTTTCCAATCGACATTAACACTATGCCCAACACCGAAAGATTGAACGCGGACAATCTCAAGATTGGAGAGAATATCCGCGCAGCCATCCATCGCGCGAATCCGAAGAGCCACCGTGCGGGCGTCACGCTCGTTAAGATAGCCAAAGCTATACCGATGAGCTACACTGGACTCAAACGCGCGGTAGCGGGTAACGCAGGCCTCGCAGAGGAGAAGATTGTTAAGATCGCCAACGTGATCGGAAGCATGAGCGGTCATGCGCTTCATCCTGGCCATCTCATCGAGGGAATCACCGCGCGCGCGCGCGAGGATCGCTTCCCGCATATACCATCACCCAACAATCGCAACAAGCGCGACACCGCCCGCAAAGGCATGGCCGTTGCCAGCGTTGAGGCATTGGTGAAGAATCCCGCGATCCTGAGCAGCTTCTTCGGTGGTGTGGATAAAGAGCACATCGAACCACTCCAAAGTGCGTTACTCACTCTGCGCGATCAGGCGATCAGTTGGCGCAAGGGTCGGGTTGCAGTGGGCCGATCGACATTCGTTTCACCCGCCACGCCACTGTCATTCGATCAACCCTCTAATCCAATAGCACGCCCAACCGATGATCCCTTCCTTCAGCAAGAAGAACCAAACTCGCACTCTCGGAAGCTAACTATACCGTAAATATGACACGGTGTGATACCCTGATCTTGCGCATAATCGATTATGCAGCAACCTGATTCACTTCGATGGTTGGCACTGCGTTCGAAGCAGCCAGCCGGGAATCATCTGATTCGCACGCACCGTTCCGGTCCACTTCTTGGATTTTAGCTTCGCCGGTCGATCGTGAGGTCTTCAGCTTATCTGGCACACGCCTTGCTATAAATTAATAATGCGTTCGAATTAGTGCAAAAGTGTACGGAACCGCCAAATACTTGAAGTTGGTTATGCCAACATGCGACCAAAAACCTATAAATAACTAATTATGAATAAGGGAACACAAATCGAACGTTTCCTGAAAAAACATCCAGTTTAATTCTTAAAAATGCTTTAAATGCACCAAATGAATAAAGACGCCATCAAAAATCAGGAAAGCCACCCGCTTAGAATCGACGAGGCACGCCATGCGATTCGGTGAAATGCTTGCCGTCTGGCTTGACTATATCGGCCTGACGCAAAAGGACTTCGCACCCATTGTTGATAAACATCCGGAATACCTCGCATCCCTCAAACGTGGGCGAACCGGCGACCATGGAATAAACTCGCCATCGGCCAAAATTCGGGACCAAATCTACCGCGGTCTGGAGAAAGCTGCACGCCTGCGATTGGAAAAGAAAATCAAGATGCGAGACGATCTTTTCTGGGCTGGTCCGCAACTCCCCGTATTCCAGCAGCGCATCGCGGCTTTCGGAGCGAAACAGCCGGAAACCATTCCCGCGCAAGCATCGCGACGTGGAATGGATCTCAAAGAAGTATTCGAGACTCGCGATCTGGCGCACGATGGCCGCGCGCTCACTGCCGACGAGAAAGCGACCGCATGGCAGATTGTCAACGCATATCTCTCGAATAGACGGTAGGACGGCCCCGTCTGTAGATATTGATCGAACTCGCGTTCAAAAGAAAGAAAAATAGAAAGGAGAAAAAATAAATGGCAGTAACACCCATCTTAGATCCCAATGGATCGAAAATCGAGATCGAAGTCCGCGATCCGAACGCGAGAATCATGGGATCGAAAGGCAAGATGATCCCCGATCCGAACGCGCCGATGATAAAAAAAACTGTGCCCGATCCGGATCACTGCGAAACGATCGGCTGGATTGGAACCGTCGATACCTATAAAATCCAAAGGAACGGCCAGCTTGGAAAGAAGCGCGAGCAGTTACGCGCCCGCTTCATGCGCGCCAAACGCTATACCCTATTGGATGCCAAAAAGTGGGAGCGCGACGAACTCAAAAAACGCGATGACATCGAGGACGATGTCCGGCGCGGCAAACCCATCTCCGAGCAAGCACCGGAACGCACGATCGAGGAAATGGCAGAGTTCTACTTCCAAGATGAATCCTTTACCGAGACCGAAGAATCGACACAATTCCGAGCGCGCGGCATCATAGAACGATTCCTTGAATGGAACAGCGAGCGCGGCCGACCTTGGGCATCGTTGTGGGATGAGGAACTTGCCAAAGCCTACATCAAAGATCGTCGCAATGGTTACAGGGACAGCAAGGGCCAATGGCACAACGGCCACATCGGCGAAGGACTCGGGCTGCAACTTCGATATTGCAAAAAGCTCTTCGCGCTTGAATTAGCTCGGAAGCCATCCGCGCTAACCGTCATGCCGTGGCCGGCAAAGGTCACTACGAAAAAGAACGAAGAGGAGAAGGTCGATCCGCGCCCATATAGCCACGAGGAAAGCGATGCACTCTACGAGGCAATGTTGCCCAATGAAAAACTCGTTTTTTCAATGCTCTCGCAAACGGGTGTGCGTGCCGAGGAGCTTCTAAAACTCCGAACCGAGAGAATCGAATTCGTCAATGGACGCCCCACATCTATCACACTGACCAAAACGAAGAATCACGTCCGGCGCTCGGTCACATTGGCCCCACAAGGGCAAGAGGCGGTGCTGGCGCTCCTCGGCTGTGCCGACAACTCCGGATATCTCGTTCAAAGAGATTTCGTCACTACAAAGCCCGGCAAAGGGTCGCATGAGCCTGGCGGCAAGAGAAACAAGAATGCCCTGGGAGATTCCTTGTGGAGAATCAAAAAACGTGCAGTAGAAAAACATCCCGAATTCAGGCACGCCTTTTTTGATCGCGTGAATGAAGCACAAGAGGGTAAGACGAAACCTCGATTCATTACGTGTGTTCATAGCTTCCGGGCCACCTTTGTAACCGAACTTGCGCTTGCCGGCGTCAGCTTAGCCGTGATCGCTCAGCTTGTTGGCGACAAGCCAAGCACGCTCGATAAATACCTCGGTAAACTCAAATTGAAACATGAAGAGGCAGTCAGTACTTTGCGTCCGCTCGGTGGCTATGCACAGCCTGGGTTAGAGCACCTGGAAAAATTCGAGGAAAGCGCTGAATATCAGAACGCCAAACTTGCATTCAATCTACGGATGCTCCCGCTTCGATAATCCACACCGACAATTTTGGGCAGCTTTTTGGGCAGACACTCAGACAGCCAAAGTTAGACAAAACTATAAATGAATTCTTAATTAAGAGTGAAATTATTATTAATGCACTAATTAAGAGTTCGGAAGCCACTTAATCTCCATTATCGCTCCTGAGGTAGGACTTGAACCTACGACCCTCTGATTAACAGTCAGATGCTCTAACCAACTGAGCTACTCAGGAATTGAGTGGCGCAAAACGTGAGCAATGGGCTGCGGGGTTCCGTGGAATGACAGCTTATTTGCTCAATATGGTTTATTCAAAGCAAATATTTCTTGCGTTTCCTCCACAATGTGGCACTATCAATTTTAAGCACGCGCGCCGCTTCTTCGAGGCTCGATGTTTTACCAATAACCTGCGCAATATGATCGCGTTCTACTTCTTCAAGTGACCGGAGCGCCGATGCGCCGTTCGTCTCAGATAAGAACGCATGTTCGGAATTTGTTCTTCTGCTTCCAATATGCTCGGGCAGATCCTGCAATTCGATCATCCTTCTCTCACCGGCGAGGACTGTTGCGCGAAGCATCGTGTTCTCCAACTCCCGGACATTCCCACGCCAATCGTATTCGAGAAGTGCGGTTTTTACTTCGTTGGATAATTCTGGAGATGGCTTCCCTTTTGCAGTGCTTGCTGCAAATTTATCGGCGAGAGGAAAAACATCTTCCTTCCGAAAACGAAGCGGCGGAATGAGCAGTCGAACTCCACTCAACCGATAAAAAAGGTCTTCGCGGAATTCCCCTCGCTGGATCGCATCTTCGAGATTACGATTGGTTGCAGCGATGATACGCACGTCCGAAAATCTCGTTTGGTTCTCTCCGACACGCTGGAATTCCCTGCTCTGCAAAAAACGCAAAAGCTTTGCCTGGATCGCCGGTGGCATTTCGCCGATCTCGTCGAGAAATAGCGTTCCACCATCGGCTGCTTCCACGCGGCCGGTCCGGTCTTTCATCGCGCCGGTAAATGCCCCTTTCGCGTGCCCGAACAATTCTGACTCGACAAGTTCCGCCGAAAGCGCCGCACAATTCAGCTTTACGATCGGCTTTGCTGCGCGGTCACTATTCTTATGGATGAAATCGGCAACCAATTCCTTTCCGGTTCCCGTTTCTCCCTCGATAAGAATTGCAAGCTGGGAGTTCGCTACTCGCTCCGCCATGCGAAGCACGCCAAGATAGGTCGGATTTTGTGTAATTATTTCATTCGAAGTTCGTGACCCCGCCTGAAGTACTCGCGATCTCATCACGCGCTCAGTAAACTCCGTCAGTTCCCGTAATTCAAAAGGCTTTTGTAGATAATCGTATGCCCCCAGTTTCATGGCTGAGACTGCCGTTTCTACTGTACCATGCGCGGTAATAATGACAATGGTTACCTCAGGCATCCGGCGGTGCAACTCCTGCATCAGCGTAATGCCATTCATCGGGAACATCATAAGATCGAGGAAAGCAACATCATAGGAAATAGCGCCGAATATATCTTTATCAATTTCTCGGAGCGCGGCCTCTGCTTCTTCGAATGCTGTTACATCATAACCGAGCGCCTTCAAGCCGATCGACATCGTTTTCAGGATGTGCGGCTCGTCATCGACAATAAGAATATTCCCTTTCATGCAACGGTCTCTGATTTTTCAACTCGCTCAACACGAAATGTGACAGTGAACGTGCTGCCCTTCCCCACTTCGCTTTCGAGCGAGACACTCCCATCATAACGTGCTGCGATCTCGCGCACAATCGCAAGCCCTAAACCCACCGAACCGGGCGTGCTCAGATCCGGATGTTTGATCTGGACAAATTTATCGAAAATGCGTTCGTGGTCTTCTCGCGCAACCCCCACACCGTTATCCTGAACGGCAAGCATGAGTTCGTGCCGCGAATCATTCCAAAACGATGAAATAGTTACAGTACCTCCGCTCGGAGTATATTTCAATGCATTCGAAAGCAAATTGGAAAGCACGCTTGCAAGATGCTCCTGTGATATTCGAAAACTTCCGCTGGCTATATTCGCAAGGGTCAAAAGCACACCACGCTCCTGATACAGCGGACGCATGGAACGTACGGATGCTTCTACGCTCTGACCGAAATCAATTTCCTCTTCAACGACATTGGTAACGCTGGGAGCATTTTCAAGCCGAGAGAGCGTGAGTAGATCGCGAATGAGTTTTGCCAAACGACGCGCATCCGCCTTCGATGTATCGATCACCTCATGCTGTTCGCGGTTTAGCGCACCGATCAATTCATCACCCAGAATATCGAGCGACATTGTCATGGAAGTGAGTGGGGTACGGAACTCATGCGACACTTTCGCAATGAAGTCAGACTTCATCTGATCGAGTTCCTTAAAATGCGTGATGTCGGTAAAGAGCACCAATACTCCTGCAACGGCTGCTGAATTAGTCGTTAATATTCCTTCCACCGACTCATGTGCAAGAATCCTCGCAACCCGAATTCTATAATGACGCATTCGATTTCGAAGTGGCAACGAAACGATCGGCAGAGCAGCAAGGCCATCCATGCTCTCGCTGACTGCATTTGTTAGCTGACGCGCAGCGAGTTCCACAGCCCGCTCGACATCCTTTCGAATATGCGTGTTCGTAAAAAGCTGCGACAACGATCTGCCAAGCGCGCCGATCGGCCCCACCGATATTAATTCCTCTGCCGCCCGATTTAGATGAAGCAATCGGCCATTGGCATCGAACAGCAGCAGCGGATCCTCAATGGACTCGATGATGGCTTCCGATTTCTGTTTTTCTCGAACGATCTCATTAATGTTCAACGCTTCGAACTCACCCAGCCGTTCGGTCAGCCGATTAAACTCGAAACCCAGATCTGCTATCTCATCGGCTCCGTGAATGGGTATTCGCGTATCCAAATGCCCACCTCGGAGTTCTTTTACACTATCAGTAAGTTCCCGTAGCGGCTCGATCGTGCGGCGGGACACGATATAACTTCCCACAAGTCCTGCTCCAAGCGCAAATACTGAGACAAAAATAACGCCAAGCGTCGAATCTTTGGCCCGATCTTTTGCTTGTAATTTTGCATTTTGGAATGCGTTAAAGTTCACCTCTTGCAGAGCGAGATTTCGGGAGCGGAGGGTGTCAATCTCGTGCCCCAACGTATCTTCATAGAACCGGCGGGCCGTAACAGGTTTGTGCAATGCAAGGCCATAGAAAAAATCGAGGTGGGAATGATAGTGTTCCCACTGCGCCTCGATGTCGTTCAGCAACTTGGCGGATGAATCCTGCGGAGTGCTTGCATGCCACGCGTTCTGCAGCGCATGATAAAATTGCGCTGGCTCCTCGACAAGCGCCGGCCCGGCGTTGATCGTGTCCCCGGCCAGCATTCGAAGTTCCGCCTCGTCGATGCGAACGAGGCTTTCATACATGCTGGTGTTCGCAAGGCTTTGTTCAGCGCTTCGTTCGAGCGCGGCGCTGGTTACATCTGCAAGCGAGGCGAGCGAAAATATGGCATACGCTCCCAACCCGACCATCAGCAGAAGGATCAGCAGAAAGCCAACAAAAACCTTTGCCCGAAGCGTGGTAAACATATAATATACAACCGTGTAGCATCGGGAATATATTCCCAATGAAGCATTGGCTTATGCCAACACTTCCTCACCGAGTGCAACTGACAACGCCGAAGAATATATCAAATACAGGGCATCAACGCTTTCATCAATCATATCACCTATAACAAGCCGGTTCCCAGTCACCTCGCCAACAACCGATGCCTTGACTCCCTGCACCTTGCAAATTCCCATCATTCCATTCACATTTGAAGGATCGACCGAAAGCACAACCTGACCCTGCTGCTCGCCAAATAATAAAGCATCTGTTCGAGAATTCCCACCAATATTCTTGACGATTGCCCCCATCGGTCGCTCTGTTCCTTGCGCGAAGCAGCATTCGGCAAGGGCGACGGCTAAGCCACCCTCGCTTACATCATGAGCAGAATTCAAAAGACGCTTATCTGCAAGCTCGATAAGCGTCTGCACAAGAGCGGCCTGCTTCGTAAGATCGCAGGATGGTGCATTCCCTGCCACAAGGCCTGTTCGTTGATACAGATATTCGCTCCCTCCAAATCCACCCGAATCATCGCCAGCAGAGAGCAAAATAATTACATCACCTTCCTTCTTAAAATCGCTTGAAACTACTTTCGTAATATCTTCAATGAGGCCGATCATGCCAATGGTTGGCGTTGGATAGATCGCGCCATCGGGACTTTCATTGTAAAAACTGACATTCCCACCTGTAACCGGAGTTCCAAAAGCTTTACACGCATCGCCCATCCCACGAACGGCTTCTTTGAATTGCCAAAATACTTCCGGATCGTAGGGGTTCCCGAAATTCAGGCAATTCGTCACGCCGATCGGCGTTGCACCCGTGCAAGCAATGTTTCGTGCCGCCTCCGCAACCGCGATCGTTCCACCTTTATATGGATCGAGATAGACATATCGCGAATTGCAATCCGTTTTCATCGCAAGACCTTTCGTAGTGCCTTTGACTCGCACTATCGCAGCATCACTTCCAGTCAGATACAGCGAATTCGTGCGCACCATCGAATCGTATTGCTCATACACCCATCGTTTCGATGCAATGGTTGGAGTAGAAAGTAGTGCCTTAAGCATCTCGCCTGCATCTTCGACATCCGACAACTGTGCTACATCATAAGCGCTTGTCTTCGCAAGATATTTCGGCGTCGATGTCTCGCGATAATACACCGGCGTCATATCGCCACCAAGTGCAAGCGCTTTCGCTGGAATATCGGCGACGCGCTCACCATGATAGTCTATTACTACGCGGCCCGTATCTGTTACTTCGCCGATGATCTCTGCTTGCAGATCCCATTTCGTGAAGATCGCCTGAATCGCTCCGACATCCTTCGGCTTCACGACCACCAGCATGCGTTCCTGCGACTCCGAGAGCATGATCTCGAACGCCGACATGCTCGCCTCTCGCAATGGCACGCGCGTCAGATCGATCTTCATTCCGGTTCCCGCTTTAGCGGCCATTTCGGCGGTACAGCAACTTATGCCCGCCGCACCCATATCCTGCATTCCGACAACTACTCCTGCCGCTATTGCTTCGAGCGTCGCTTCGAGCAATAGTTTCTCAGCAAAGGGATCGCCAACCTGCACCGTCGGCCTCAGTGATTCCGCCGCTTCGCTAAATACTGCGCTGGCAAGTAAACTGGCACCGTGAATCCCATCGCGGCCTGTGCGGGAACCTACGATCATCACGATATTTCCCACGCCCTCTGCCGTTGCGCTGACGGTCTTGCCATGCTCGACGATCCCGACCGCCATCGCATTCACTAATGGATTACCCTGATAGCATTTATCGAAATACACTTCCCCTCCCACCGTAGGAACTCCGAACGAGTTCCCGTAATCTCCGATGCCTCGAACAACGCCTCGGACAAGGAATTTCGTCCGTTCGACATCGGCCTCGCGTAGGTCGGCGCCTCCGGCCCGACTCCCCGTTCCCAACTCCCCAAACCTCAACGAATTCAGCGCTGCGATAGGCCGCGCACCCATCGTAAAAATAGCGCGCAAAATACCACCCACGCCAGTCGCGGCGCCCTCATACGGTTCCACAGCCGAAGGATGATTATGCGACTC
>Ga0206934_1073_pt2 | contig 29257 bp, 24 predicted proteins | sample Alteio_BWOrgHeat_16_FD_152932 | JGI IMG/M metagenome (GOLD analysis project Ga0206934, IMG submission 152932) | Enriched cells from forest soil in Barre Woods Harvard Forest LTER site, Petersham, Massachusetts, United States -... | ecosystem: Environmental > Terrestrial > Soil > Temperate forest >...
GCTATAAGTGACGAAATGATATCGCATCAAATTTCTTCGTCGATTGACTGAAAGGGGAAAGAATTGCACGAAAAGCTATAATTGGAAATTCCGCCGCCATAACCACCGATTTTCCCGCAAGGGTAATAATTTCAATGCCTGATAATCAACCCGCAGTTTAGCGCGCGAAAGAACTGGTAAAAATACTGCTGAATTTCTACTCACGTGAGAATGACGGAAAGATAAAAAGCGCCAAGCACAAAAACTGCTTCAGAGTGACTTGCGCATCCAAGCGAAATTCTAAAATAACTCTACCTATACCCGCTAGAGCTTTCTGCTGCCATGAAAAGGACTGCGGCTTAACCCTAAAATCCAGGAAGCATTTATACGACTGAATCGTAGACAAAGCAAATATGCCTGTGATTAGATACTCGGAATGCTCCATCCTCAATGGAACCAAAGATAAATGCGTATCCATTCTTTTTGCTTTTTGTTTTGTAACTCGCTCTTGCTAGTTCATTAACCAAGTTTATTTCGTCCAAAATATTCTCCGTATGCCTGGAGTTCCATCCCTTAGTATCCAGTACAGTTGTGAGTTGATTTAACCAATGACCCTTGACTTCAGAAGTAGAAGGGACCCATCTTCCTACAGCTAGAAAGACTACGATGGAATCTTCTCTTATAAACGCTTTTTGAGCAAAGGCCATTTTGCAGTAGTAAACCATCGATTTGCCCGTTTCGGGATTAGCAACATCCTTCACTTCCTTAAATAGAGTCGCGTAAGTTCCGGGCTCTACACCGGGCAATTCAAGTGGAGAAACTTCCCGGTTATTCGGGAATTGAATATAGTCGTCTACGATCCTTTCTAGGCTAACCGTTGATCTCTTTCTGGGTTTGTTCTCGTGCTTTATATCAGCTAGTTCCTTAGTCGGAATGTGGCCGGTTTTAATTTTAGTGCTTGTATTCCCCCCCGTTGTGGGTTGTTCAACGACTTCTCGATGATTAGAGGGTTCGGCAAGCCGGCCGACTAATAGATAAGGCTCACCTGAATTTGATTTGATGAATTGTTTCCTAGAAACCTTAATGTAAACTTTCCTGAGTGCCTCTGAACAATGCGCCAGATGATCCGTTCCGGCCGGTATTTTAAAGTGCGGTCGGACTTTGTTTTCCTTTCTGAATGAACTTGGAATAATTTTAATTGAGCATTCGGGGCATACGTAACCATCCTGATCGACTTGATCGAGAAATCGAAGATCATCACTAGAAACTATCTTGGCTGTTTTTATATCTCTTCCTTCAAACATTGGTCTTTTCAGGTCAATCTACTTAATGGAAGACAACTGTGAAACACGTATAATCATTTTCAACTGTGCATTCATCAGCTTAGGGTTATAAAAGCGAGTTCATTCCCTTTAACCTTCGTCAATTTAAGGTTGTTTACGGATGCTTCACCCTGATCCCTCGTTCACTGTAATAGCCTTATTTTAAAAAGAAGCATGCAACTCTGGTACGTAGAACCTTTGTATGTTAAATATCGAGAGACGAGCTTAGTTTCCAGGTCGAAGATAGATTTCAAATAAATTTCACGACCATTTTATAAATAGGGCGCTTCGGAACAGGGAGTTATACCAGAGGACAAGCGACCCGGGAAATTATCTCGATTTTTTAATAGATCCTCTTTTAGCAGAATCAATTTCTTTAAAGAACCCGGCCAGGTCTCTCTTGTGAATATTCAATATTTTCACCAATGTTTTGATTGTAATATTGGAGCCGTTTTCTATGCGCCAATACTGCTTCCGGTCAAGGCCATGATCCAGGGCAAATGTTTCATAGCTTGTAAATCCCATATCCTTCCTTAGCTCCTTGAGCTTTTCCGAGATAAGTACGATCCATTCGTCTGAGTCTAATTTCTTGGACGTTGCCATCAGACAAATGGAATTTATTCCCAATAGAATAATTACGGCATATATTGCACATTTTGAAATATGGCATAAATTGCACTCTTGAGAGCCATAATTTGGTATAAGCACCTTAAAAAAAACCAATTCTAGATAAAAAATGAATATATTCTTTAAAACACTATTGATCGTTTGCTTTTTTAGTTCTTCTTGGGCTCAAGTGATGCCTGAGTATGTTAACTCTGCAAATGCCTGGGACACAAAAAATAAAAAGAGTGTACCACTCACTCCGGAGGAAGGGTTAAATTCCTTTAAGTTCAGCGCGGCAAATTTCGTTCCTATGGGCGGACTGTTTGCAAAGAATAAAGCCATGGTTAAAATTAAGGGTGCTAAGTCGGCTTCACGGGTTGCTTATAATGACACCCTTAAGATCATTGCTCAGATTGATCCTTCTGTTAATCCGGCTGGATTATTTAAGATTTTCAAAGCTACTGTCAAAAGTGACAAACGGGAATTTACGGGCATGACTCAGTCCTTAACAAAAGGAGTTGATCGCAGCGATGGAGACTATAAATATACCATTGATAAAATATCGCATGGGTTCTTTTTGATCTCTGTGCTAGGCACGAATCACTCAGATGAGTTGTTCTTCTACATTGGTACACATGAAAAACAAATGGCCAGCCTGACACTTGGTATTGACTAATCGAAAATCATTGTTACAAACAGCTCCCACCATCATTTTCAATTCAAAACGTAAACAATAAAAAATGAACAACAAGTTATTTTTCTTCGAAACAATGATCACACCGAGAATCATCACCTTCATTTATTGGATTTTACTCCTCGGAGACGCGGGCTATGGAATCAGCACTATGTTCGGTGGCTATGAAGGTTTTACATTCACGAAATTCATAATGGGACTTGCGTATATCGCCATTGGAGCCGTAGCTGTAAGAATTTGGTGTGAGCTGATGATTGTCATCTTCAAAATCAACGAGAACCTACAAAACCTGAAGAAATGATTATTAAGAATGCGGACTTGGTCGTAACCTTGGTTCTTTCATTTTCGATCTTCTCATGTGCAAATCACGAGAAGCGTGAGACAAAGTATTCAGATGGGAAACCAAAAGAAGTCTTTGAAGTTCTCGAAACTAAAGACGGGAGCTTTATCAAAGATGGCGACTACAAAACTTGGTATCCCGGTGGCCAGCCTGAAAGTGCCGGACAATATAAGGAGGGCAGGCAAATGGGCAATTGGAAATATTGGTTTTCTAATGGCCAGATGAGAATAGAATGTAGCAAAGTCAGAGACACGCTAGATGGGACCTATGCCGAATGGTACAGCAACGGGCAAAAGCTAAAGGAGGGTGTCTTGAAAATGGGAAAAAATATAGGAGTATGGACCTCTTGGTACGAAAACGGAAAGCAGGGTCTGAAATCAAACTATGATCAGGATGGAACGCGCGACGGCCTGCAGACTGATTGGTATAACAGCGGAAAAATGGCATTGGAAGAGACTTATAAAAATGGAATCAAAGAAGGTGGGTTCCGAAGCTGGGATACGAAAGGGCATCTTGTTGTTTCAAGGGTATTTAAAAATGGAGTCGATGCAAATTTACCGGCGGAGTTCAAGAATAAATTTGGTGAAAAAATTCACCTTACGCCGGACGGAACTTTTACTCTGATCTTCAGGCAGGAATATTTTAATGCTTACAAATTTTATAACCGTGAAGGGAAGTACGAAGTTACCCCAGATCAAATAAATTTCAACGCCAGTGGTTTCCTATTAAAGAAGTTTAAGCCCGATACAATAGTTATAGAAAATTTCTATTATGACAGAGGCGAAGTTGTTTTTGTCAAACAGAAATAAGTTCATATTGGATTTTATAAACTGACTGGAGGGGCAGAACATTCTTCTTGATGGTCTGTCGCGGTCAATCATTTCTCTTAATAACTGATCAGCACATGCAACTTTCTATGAACCCTGTAACGCAATCCTCAGGAATCACTTTTTCAGTTTAAGGTAAAATCATCCGGGATATAAAATTTTTCAACGTTTTCCTCAAATTTTATTTCAACGTGCGGCAATATGCCTCTATTCTTTAGCCTAACTTTGATATCTGCCTCTTTGATGTTATTATTTTGAAAAATAACGGTTTTTAAATGTTTGAAGCTTGAAAATACTTTTCTATCTATTTCGGCATTGAACTCCGGCAAGGAATATCCAATCACGATAAGCATCTCCGTTTCTTCAAATTTAGTTATTGCGATGTCAAGGTCATCTTGGTTCTTTTTTTCCCAAGCAAAAGACAGGTAGCTATTTTTTGAATCATAAACAGCCAAAGAGTCTTGTATGATTTCAAGTTCGGATTTTGAATTAATGACATCGACCATTTGAAAATGTTTAGGGCCATCTTCATGAAAACCGGCGACCCCATTCAAATGGTATACCGATATCCTTCTGTCGTGAAGCGATGGTCTGTTGTAGTCGTGATGGAAATTTTTATCACCACTGAAAATAGCAGCTGGATGAGATGCTAAAATTGAGTGTACGTCCTTTGTCTTGGAATTTGGATAGTGTTTACTAAATGCTATTTCTAGTTGGTTGTCATAATTCCAGGAAAAAATTTTAATATTCTCTTTCAGTGAATACTGTGATATTCCTATGTCTACGATTAGGTGACTGAGCCAATGATTGTACCGCCTGTCAACTTTTTTGTATTGATAAATTATAAAAAATGCATTCAAAGTGTCTTTTATTCTCCTGTATTCTAAACTTAGATCAATCTCCTCCTCCAAAGAGCCAAGGTTCAATGATTTGTTTTTTTCGAATGAATGGAAGTATACAAAACGAGCAAATGCATCGACTGACATAAACTCCATAGCTTTGATTGACAGCCATTTCAAATCTTCAACCAGATAATTGAAATCATTATTTTCAAAACCTCTGATTTTATCTGCCAGAGTCATTAATGACTTATGCAAATCATTTCCAAGTGGCAACGCATCAGCACTTGCACCCGCACCAAGTAAATAAGTAATTTTCTTTCTCATGCTATCATTTGTTAGCGTTGATTAATATCGCATAGAGGGTAATTTAATAGAAACAGTTTGTAAGAAAATAATAATAAAATATTGTTGCTGTGTTTTACAGAGTCATTTTTCTATACTAAATTGCACTCAGTAATTTACCGTTCACAGTCACTACGCCGAATCCAGTACCTTGTTCAACAAGGTCTTATCAATTTATCCAATCTAAGAACGGCAAACGTTTCAAGTTAGTGTGTCACAAATTTTTTCGCGACGAGATGGAGCTGAAGCAAATCCATCATTTAGAAAATTTCGTCAGAAAGGATTAAAAAGTAGCTGGGTCGATTGATCTCGAATTAATCGTCACATCCGGCAGTCATTGAGACATACTAATAACCATTGACTACTCAATTTTGAGGTTATGATAGGATATTTTCCGACTCCATATGAAGATGAAACTTTTACAAGCCTGATTGGCCGATTCCATCTACATACTGGTTCCCGAAGTTATGCAAGCACGGCTTTGGCTCTATTTGGTAGCCATGAAGCAAGGGTATCCTCTCATTTTCAATTCCGATTGCACTCATTTGTAGAGAAGACTTCTCACATTTTTCAATATGATCAGGACGGAATACTTAATCGTTTTACACTCTGGCCATTCTACAAGAATTTTTTCGAAGCAAGTCGACAGACAGTCATCTCTGATTTGATGAAGTCAAAGGGGGGCAAGGGGATTTCGTCCGTCGTGGGGATGAATGGTTCTTCGTACTACACCTCACTATTTCCCAAATATTGCCCCGTGTGCTGCAAGCTAAGTTTTGAAAAACACGGAGAATATTATTGGATGAGATCTCATCAAATACCTTACATAAATATTTGCCCAGTTCATTTTTGTCGCCTGATCGAGGCGGGAACAAGTGTACACGATAGGATAAAGTTTTCAAGAGAAATGGTTTTACCCCTGATAACGGAAATTGAGCTTAATAAAATAGAATATGAAGAAAGCGAATTGGTTAGAAAATTAGCGATTAGGTTCCAGGATGTTTTGCATGGAAAAACTATGGTGGAAATAGGTTACAACCAGCGGCTTAAGGAGCGAGGTTACTATCGAGGAGAATTTTGTCAAAAAATTCATCTGAGAAATAATTTTAATAACTTTTATAGCGAAATACTTCCACTCTATATCAATAACCGACTTAGAAAGATTTCAGATATTTATTCGCAGCAATTGGTTTCCCGCCCGACCAATATTTTTCATCCCGTGAGGCATATTCTCTTCGGTTATTTTCTTGAACAGGGACCCCGATTGGATCAAGAAACTTATAGACCACCGAACCATGACCTTCATCTTTTTGGCACTGGTCCTTGGCCATGTATGAATAAAACTTGTCGGTACTTCGGAATGATGGTTATTGACAAGTTTGACCACCATTTTAGCACACAGCACAGAAGAACCATCGGAAATTTTACTTGCTCCTGCGGGATGAAATATGCGAAGAGTTTTATTGAAAATAAAGTCAACATTAATCAGTACATAAAAATATTGGACTACGGACCAGTCTGGAAGGAGAAACTTATTTTTCTTTTGAGATCAGCTAATAAAGTGAATAATAAATGGGCTTTACATAAGTTAGCTGATGCCCTTGGTGTAACCGGAGCGACTGTAAAGATGAACGCTGCCAAGCTTGGACTGAACCACATTTGGAGGGAGCTAAAATACCAAAGGAAACCACGAACTTCTATTGCAAATAAAATCGAAAGGCGGAGAGCCCAATTCCTTAAAAGAATTAAAGTGTATAAGTCCAAGTCTGATTTCAAAAAGGAGAATAGAGGGTTGTGTGATTGGCTTCGGAAACAGGACAAGATCTGGTATTATGAAAATGTGGGGTCGGCCGATCACATGACAAGCAAGTTAAAAACTGATTTTAATAAAAAGGATAGTGAGTTCGTTATCCACGCCAAATCCAAATACAAAGAACTCATGTCTCAGAATCTGCCGACGATGATTTCAAAGACAACACTTTTAAGAGTTTTGGGAACAATCCCTGATATGACGCATATGCCTTTATCAAGAAAATTCTTGAGTGATGGAGTTGAGACGCGTGAAGCTTATCAGTTAAGGAGACTTAATAACGTCCTTAAGAGAATGGAATGGCCAATATCGGTAAGTAAAAATATGATCTTGACCAAAGCGGCGATTTATAAGCCGACGGAGTTCATATTAAAGGAACTGGATAAAACGCTATTGAACGTCCGTGCCCAATCAATTTGATGTTGTTTAAACGGCGATTTTCCGTCAAGGCCCAATGATATCGTAAATTTTTTAAACTTAATAAATTATGAAATCCAGAATTTCTGACAAGACCAGGTTTGCTAAGGGCCGCGGCAAAGGTGAGCGCGAAAAGTATATCCCATTTTTAAAAACCAGGGATTTCTCTTCGATAGGGCGGGCCCACCGACCCAAGGGAATGTTGATAAATAGGACCTATGAACTCTTCTCTGACATTGAGTATCATTTCTTTTTACTCTTGGATTTTGCAACAAATATTCATGATATAAGAGAGCAGTTCCCTCTTGATTTGGAGGAGACGATGGAAATAGCAGAGAGTCATAACATCGTTCATTCTCCTTTAGATAGCGAGGAAAAATTTGTGATGACCACCGATTTTCTTCTGACGATGAAGGATGGTTCATCGATTGCCCTCAGCATTAAACCTTCGTCCGAACTGATTAAAAAAAGAGTTCTTGAGAAGCTTCATGTAGAGTATTCTTATTGGAAGCGGAAAAGTGTAACATGGATTCTATTGACGGAGAAAGAAATTGACCTGATAATTCTTAAAAACATTAAAAATTTCCAAGAGAAATATTTCCACGAGTTTGAGAATGTTGATGAGTTCATCTATCAATTAGAAACGCATGATTGGGATTCGAACACCTCCATTCAGGAGATTTTGAGAGATGTGTCGAAGAAATGTAAAATTCCTTTCGGGAAGGGGCGAGAGATCTTCACCTATCTGCTTGCCCACAAAAAAATTGTGTTTGACTATACCAAGCATTTCTCAATCGACAACCCAATTCATCAATTTAAATTGAACTCTTTATGATACCTAGGTCAAATGGATTATACCGTCGGATATCTGACAATTCTTTTTTGAGAATACTTCATGTAGACTCTGGTAGCAGATTGTACTATTCGTGTGAAGTTAGCGAGAAAGGTAAGATTGTCCAGTGGCCTAAGGAGGCAATGACTTTTGATGACTTTGTTTCTATTTCAAAGCAATATGAGTTTCAGTTTAAAGATCCGTTCAGGCCAAAGGTTGCTGCCTACCGTGAGTCCGATATTCAATTGCGAGATAGAATTTTGAGTATCGTTAGGCGGATCGTCGATAAAAATGAGCCTGAACTTTACTTTCCAGGTATGCGAAATCGCGTTATTGAACACTGGCGCGCGGAGAACAAAAACCAATACGGTGTTTCAACTCTATATGGCTTTGTCGAAAAATACCTGGCTTGCGGAAGGCATGACGATTTATTTCTCCCGAGCTATGGAAATTGCGGGCTAAAAGGTCAAGACAGGCCGCCAGGAAAAAATAAGTTGGGGCGACCTCGTAAGAAAAACGACGATGACGAATTGATCTTGGACTACGAAGATATAGGTAAGATAAAAACTTGTTTTAAGAAGTACTACGATAAGAACAACGCCAATGGGTACAGGGCTGCATACACGATGATGATGGCACTTTTTTACAAAGGGAAAAAGAGATTTCCTTCACTGGATCAATTTAAGTACCATGGGCTTAAGCATAACCCTCCAGCCGATACAAAGAAGAACAGATTAGGACTTAAGAAATATAACAAAGACGAAAAACCTTTGACGGGAAGTGCCAGGAGGGATGACTACGGACCTGGCTCCGAGTATATGATTGATTCAACGAAGGATAATACGTATCTCGTTTCAGTAAAATTCAAACATCAGTATTATGGACGGTGTACTTTGTATTTGATAGTGGATGTTTTTAGCGGAATGATTCCAGGCTTCTGTGTTACTCCGGATAATGCATCCTATAACTCCGCTGCACTAGCAATCTATCATGCCAGTATAAATAAAGTCGAATGGCTGCATAACTTGGGTCTTACAGAGTTCGGTTACGACGACTGGCCTTGCGACCATGTTCCGGGCCGCTATTTGAGTGATCGTGGTCCTGAGTTTGTTGGTTACAAGTCAGAGTCTCTTCCAGATAATCTTGAAGTAACCATTAGTAATGCTCCGCCTTACAGCCCTCATCTAAAAGGTAAAATTGAGCGAGCCATTAAAACTATTCTTGACAAAATCGCAGGAATTCTAAATGGAAATGGACTCGTTCAAAAAGGAGAAAAACGAATTACCCGGGACGCCAGAAAGGATGCCATCCTAACGCACAAGGATATTTTGAAAATAATTGCGCTGGAAATAATTCACTACAATAAGTTTCATCCTATAAAAGGATATGAACGAACCGAAGGAATGATTCGCGACAATGTTCCAACTGTTCCGATCCATCTCTGGAATTGGGGAATAACCCAGGGTTTAGGGTCCTTGAGAAAGTACGATAAAGAAGAACTGTGGATGAAATTAATGCCGATGGATAAGGAGGTCACCTTTAATAAGGAAGGTTATCTCTTTCAAGGTAAAAGATGGATTCATACCGACCAAGATGGTGAACTGTTAAGGGAACGCTTACTTGCCGGCAAGAAAAAAGGTGATGTGGTAACCGTTTCGTATAACCCAAATAGCATTCCCGAAACTTACCTTTTACTTGACGGCCGATTTTATTCTTTAAAGATCAAAGACCCAACCCACTATCTGACCTATTATGATTTAATACAGGAAGAGAAAAACAAAGCAGAAGCCAATTTGCCTTATGAGAAGCAAGAACAAATTTCCGAATTGGACAAACTTACTGCCCAATTAGAAATAATAGAGAATGCAGAGAAAGATGCCAAATTAAGAGGAAGTTATCAAGTGAAAACCTCGGATGCCAGAGAATTTCACAGATCAGAAATTCAAGCTTTTAATAAAGAATTCAATGCTGAGAGACTAACAAATAAAGCTCGAGAGCAAACGAAAGAGAACGAAGAAATTTCACCTGGCAAAGAAACAGCACTAAAACCAAATCGCGTTAAAACTTTAATGAAAATTAGAAACTTGCAATGAAAAATCCATTCCGCGAGATACTCCCTCCCTTGTGCGATTTCGAAACATTCGTTTTGAAAACACGGTGCTATCCTTTCTTTGACAAAGGTGCATCCGACATAGAGAAAATCGTTTCTCTGGAAAAGTTTTACGATTATTTCGAGCCCCAGGTTAAGACCTATGACTTTTATAAAATGGTCGCCACCGTACTTTACGGCGGGTATGATAGAAGAACCCCCGAAGACCTGATCGAATTAATTCAAAAATCCATTTCGTTGGAAAAAGAAACGATTCATGAAATAATCAGGACCAGATCGCATACTTTAAACCCTTCTGGTGGTATAACAAGTATCGGATATCCAGGCATGGGAAAGACCCTGTCGTGTCTTAAAATCCAATCCTTGTTCCCTCTTTTCCACAGGCATCAGAACCTAGGCATTACTCAGATTCCAATTCTAAAGATAGACTGCCCCGAGAGAGGGACAACACTCCAATTGGCGAAGAATTTTTTGGCGAAAATTGATAGCCTGATCTCGACTAACTATTCCCACGAGTTCAGAAATGCCACCGAACCTGAGCTCTTAAGGCAGATGACCAACAAAGCGGTTTTACATTACATAGGTGTCATGATCATTGATGAATGTCAAAACCTGAAAGTTGTTACGGAAAGGGAGAGCGAAATGACCATGCGATTTCTTAAGTTCCTAAACAATGAATTTAAGGTACCAGTAGTCTACGTCGGGACGCCTCAAGCGGAAGCAATTCTGAATAAGAGCCTTCAAACTGCTAGCAGAGCTCAGTCTTCGGGGGCAATAAAGTGGGACCGGGCGAAAAAAATTTCTGAATCCGAAAATATGGCGGATGAAATTTCTGATTGGGATTTGATGATCGAATCATTATGGAGCTTGCAGGTGCTTCAAAACGGAGAATTGACAAAGGAACTCAAGGACACTTATTATAAATATTCGCAAGGGATTTACAGACTATTGGTCACTTTGCATATGGCTGCTCAGAGAATTGCAATTACCAACGAATGGCCGGCAATCACCCCCAAAATAATTGAGCTTGCTGCCAATGAAGAAATGTACCTGACCATAAAAATGGTATTGGCACTGGAAAACAAGGAAATTCATATCCTCCGTTTATTCGAGGATCTGAATGAGTCCGAGAAAAAAAGCGACGCCAAATCCACTGCTAAGAAAACTGATTTAAAGGAAGCCGACCTTATGAAATTGGCAAAAGCAGTTTATCCTCGCATTGAGATTTCGACGTTACAAGATTGCGTAGCACAAGTTTTGTCAAACTTTCCCGACATGAATTTAGAAGGTCAAGCCTCCAGATTGAAAGAGTTGGTTGATCAATTGCAAAAATCTGTTGACAAGACTCCTACAAAGAAATTACCTGCGATTGGCGAACTTATAGAGATAACCCAAAATGCAAAAACGAGTCTGGATTCGTACAATCTTTTAAGACAGGCCGGCGTAATTCAATCATTATTTAATCACATCGAACTCTGACAAGGTTGCATGATAAAATTGAGTGAAACAATCCATAAAATGTCACTGAAAATCATGGATCAAAATGCAGCGCGGTTGATCAATGGACTTGCGAGTAAAGACTTCGTGCTTCGGGAATTAAAATAAAGAGTTAAAATGATTGGCTACTTTCCGAAAGAATACCCCGACGAATTATTTCAAAGTTTAGAAGGAAGATTTCATTATCACACTTCATCAACAAGCTCAAGCAAAACTAAGTTATTATTGTTCGGTAGACCAGAAGGAAACTCTTCATTATATTTCCCAACACGTCTGAGTTTGTTTATAAAAAATACTTGCCAAGTCCTGTCTTATGATACTGAGCATATAATCAATCGGCAAACTCTATGGCCATACTTCCGTCATTTTGTAAAGAAAGCAAATCATGTTCACGCATTGGAATTTATGAAAAACGGCGATGGCAGCAAGATTGGATCGCTCCTGGGAATAAATGGGTCCGGGTTTAGTCTCCAGTCTATACCAAAATACTGTCCCATTTGTAATTTGGAAAGCCTTAAGAAAAACGGAGAGTTTTATTTCCGCAGAGCTCATCAGATACCACACATTATTGTTTGTTCAACTCACAATTGTTTTTTAGAGGATTATTACCACCAAGACGGAATTATTCCTAAGAGCCCGATTTTTGTGCCTTCAAAACAGACATGTCCCAAAAATGAACCGAGAGTAAATAGCAATGAAAAATTATACGCAACTTCTAAATACATGGTACAGGTTCTAGAAGGTAAAATTAGTCTTGACTTTGATTACAGAAATTGCGCGATTAGACAAGGTTACAATTACGGGGCTGGAAGAATGATCAATCAGAGTCGATTACAAAGTGATGCGGTTGGTTTTTTTGGCGAAGACACCTTAAAATGCTTTTTCGAGGACAATGGGCTTAAGAACCAAAGGTTTATTACTAATATTCTTATCAACAGAAGCGATAAAATATTAAACCCAACGAGACATGTATTGTTGCAATATTTCTTTTCAGCAATTAAAGACCTGGGCACCATCGAAGAAAATGATTTTAGAGAATCAATTGAGGTAGCTAATCAGTTTTGCTTGAACCCAATATGTCCCGGATACCAAACAAGGCCGATAAGGCATTTCAGGAGGCCTGGCGATAAAAGTATTAAGGCAGCTGTTGGAAAATACAAGTGTAGCTGTGGAATGACTTACAGAAGGAATTTAAAGGCGGATGATGGAAGAAAAATGCAGCTCTTTCTTATAAGGGAATATGGTCATTTGTGGGATTCCACTTTTTCAAATGAGTATAGATTAAATTTGCCGCCAAAAGACTTAGCTGTAAGGTTCAACATTCCCATCTCAAAAGTTGAATACCATGCGGGTAGGCTGTCGTTGCTTGCTGGACGTGCCAAGCCATATCCTCGTACTAGTATAGACATTTCAATTAGGAAATTGAACTCGATGAGAAAGACGTTTATGAAACATAGGGCTACGCTTGGCGAACCTTTAACAAGAAATAGAAGGAAAATACGAAATACCCTAATTTGGTTGGCAAGATACGATCAAGCTTGGCTGACGGCTAATCGCTTTCCTAAAATCGTAAGAAATCAAAATAGCCTCCGAAACTTGGAAGAAGTTGACGAACAATGTCTAGAGAAATTAAAGCTGGGAGCTGAGCGTCTTTTCAATGAGAATAGGCCTAGAAGAATAACCAAAAGTTTGATTCTTAGATCGGCGAATGTAAAAATGAGACATTTAAATTTACCGAAGTGCATAGAATTCCTGCAGGATAGTGAGGAATCAATCGAGGATTGTCAAATTCGCAGGCTTTGGATGACTGCAAAAAAACTCAAAGAGACTAATGAGAAAATTACGGTTAGTAGATTAATGTTCGATGCTCATATATGGAAAAGAACAAAAAAATTAATTGAAATAGCGGAATTAATTGTCGCAAGTTGATAATAGTCTTATATTCTGCACTTGGAATATTTGTTGTCTCCAACGAACTTTTAAACTCCCAACTTGCGGTTTCTGAAAGCACGATTGAAAATAATTAGGAAGGCCTGACCGGCCGGATTATTCTGAAAATTCCTAACACAAGGAACAATATTTACAGTCGAACTGCCACACGTTTGACGATAACAAGCACTAAACTTCTTTCAAGGAGGTTTGGGGTAATATTATCATAATTCAACTGAATATGACGATGAGAAGAATCCCATCTATCGTCACTAACATAGTTGTTTATGTCCGAAACAGCGATAAATAATTTGATTCGATAACTGTGAAAAGAGAATCCCCAGAGTCGTCTACTCTGGGGAAACCTTGTCTATAGTTGGCTTTAATTACTTAAAGATATGATTTTGTCAGTTATCCAATCAAGCGATCTCTTTATCTAAGCCCAGTTTAGCTAATTTTTTCCAAGCCTGTATGTTATCCCAAATGAAGTAGTGATTCCTGAAAATGGTTGGTTGTAAGAAGTGATATATCGTCCGGCTGGAGAATAGTTTTGCACCCCCGTATAACTTAGCGAAAAATTCGGTTTGAAGTAGAAATAATCGGCCCTCACACTTACTCCTATACCTTTGTACACGCGAATTCGTGCACCAACCCCTGCCTGCATCCCCAATGCCGAGGCGGTCGATTTATTTTGGTAGAAATTATAGGAAACCGGTTGACCAGCGTCATTTTGGTCAAGTAGGCTATAATTTATTTGAGGGCTGGTGGTGGATGAAACTCCTACAGCAACCCGGTAGTCAATGATTAACCAGTCCAGCGCTTTCATAGAATAAACCGGACCTATCAAGAAACTGATGGTTCGATAGCTTGTCACTTTTGCTTCTCCATAAGCGGTGCCATATGCCGCATCCGTTCCGGCTGCTAGTTGATCTGATTTCATCCCATACTCCGTGTATGAGAATAACCCGCCAATTCCCAAGTGAGCATTTACGTAATGTGTTCCGCTTAGACCGAAAGTAACACCGGGTGTTTTGGCGAAGCCCGCTGCAGGATTACTATAGTCATTCTTTGTGGGATTACCACCCAACCACGAAGCACCAGTATAGAGTTCTATATAGCTATTTGCCTTAACCTGACCGAAGCCTGAGGTGTGCACGACCAGGCTTAAGATTAGCCCAACCGCAAAATGAAGTGATTTATTTTTCATTGGAATAAATTATAAATGGTTTACTTGATATTAACTGTAAAATTCACGTCGAAATCTGAAGAGCCCGGAGCATAAGTTCCATTCTTGGCATTCGGCTGATGACGCTGCACTACTCTTAACCTTCCCGTGCTGGCCGCACCCGTGACAAACTGAGTTGATAAGCCGACTTGAAGCGGCGGATTATTTGTATCTAAATCAGTTCTCGTTACAACTAAATTCAAATACGGACCCGTTGCGCTGGTTGGAGTACCGGGTATATCAGTGGACGTATTGCTGATGATCAGATTTGAAGGAGAAATCGGGGTCGGCTGATAATATTCAAGGTGATAGTTTCTCCGGTTGAATATCTCCGCAGACACATTGGTCGGTGGATTCTGTGTTTTGTCGAAGATGAGCAAACTGCAATTGTAGGTTGAATTTGCCGCAAGATTTAAGATCGCCTTCGAAGTATCTGCAGGCAGCGGATTACCTTCATTGTTAAGCAGCTGTTCCCATTGTGGAATTTGAACGTCAGCAGAATTACTTGCATTCGTCAACTGCAATTGAATGGTGGTGAGCGCCTCGTTTGCGATAATCGGAGCAATTGTTTGTTCGGATTTATTGCAAGAGTAGAAAAGTAATGTCAAGAGCATTACAGCGACACAGTTTTGATTAACTTTTTTCATAGATTTTTTTGTGTTTAATTTTTTAAAATAGAATTCTCATTCGAAGTGTTATGTTCCTACCCAAGTCATCACAGAAATAGCGGAACCGATTTAGGTAATCACGATAAGCGGCATTCAATAAATTGGTTGCACCGAGATTAAAACTCACCGTTTGTCCTGCCACATGGAGATTGCACCCGATCGTCGCGTTGACTAAATAATAACCTGGTGGCGGTGGTGAATAATCGCTGTTCGGTGGCACCCGGTTTTGCCTGGCCACGTACATATGGGAAGCTGAAAAATAGAACTCAGACACATTTCCCCATTTTCCAAGTTCAAACTTGAACCCATTTTCAAACCGTTGCGGCGGAACAAGGACCAGGTAGTTATGAATAGTTTCATTGTAGGCAAAGAGCAACGCAGTCTTTGAAATCAAACTGAGCTTTGACGTCAGATTGTAACTCAAGTTGGCATCGGCACCACGATATATTGCGTTGACCTGGGTATAAGTAAAGGCTGGAAACGCACCCCTGATAGTATGAATATATTGAAGGTCCGGCTTGAGAAACGTGTAATGGTTGATGACATTATTATAGCCCTCCAGTTGCAGATGCATCCTGCTATCGTCATAAACGAGTGAAGCAGTCAGATTATAGGACTGCTCCGGTACGAGGTTTTTGTTTCCAATTTCAAAGGATGCCGCGCTCTGATGCACGCCGTAGGAAAATAGTTCGTTAACGGTTGGAGCCTTCCAGGCTGTTCCAAAGTTTCCTGTGATTGTAAAACGATCGTTGACCCGATAAGATGCTCCTACAGTGCCAACGGGGTTACTGAAGTGATAGGTAGGAGTGATCTCTTTTACGGTATTGCTGTCAAGAGTATAAACCCGAAGCCAGCGATAGTCGAAGCGAGCACCAGCCTCAATTGTCAGCTTGTCTTTCGTCCATTTTTCAATCGCAAAGATTCCACCGCCATAATTTCGAAAATTGGGGATCAAGAATTGGAACTCTCTCACATTGCCTTGAGTAATAAAACTGCCTCCTACATTTCCTGAAAAGCGGCCAACGTTTCGATGGGTCCAAATCAAGTCCGCGGTATGAGAAATGATCCTCAGAAAAAGCTCGGGGTTCAAAGCTCCGCTCAATGGCACGAAGTCGTATTCCGATCTTTCATTTTGCTGACGCGCTCCTATAAAGTCCAATCGACCACCGCGAGGCGCAGTATAGTAGGCGCTGACTTTAATCATATCATGTTTAACTGTTTGATAAGGTCGGTCTATGGAGTAACTGAAATAAGATGGAGTAATGGGCGTAGGCCTCTGTATCGCGGCAATTACATCCGCGAGGGTCTCCGCATGTGTTCCCGTAAAAATTCCAAGCCTGGTATCGAACTGACTGAAATAGATCTCACCCCCAAACCGCTCCTTTTTGTATCCAATAGCAGACGAGAAATTGGTTTCGCTGAACCCTGTGTTTTCCAAGAAGTAGTTTGAGGTTCGTGCATTACCACCTCTTCGAAATGTTCCCTGTGCCCGCCAGCTCAAACCTTTCAAACGCTTATCGAATGCTCCATTCAATATTCCAGAGATCGCCCCCATCCGGCCATTGGTAGCGCCAACAAGATTCATCTCGCCATTTATTCCCGGGTTTCCACGTAAGGATGGAGGGTCTACCAAAATGACGCCGCCGATCGCATCTGACCCATAGCGAATACTTGCCGCACCTTTAATAACAGACAGCCGCGTAGCAATAAACGGATCAATTTCAGGCGCATGCTCGTTACCCCATTGTTGGCCCTCAAGCCGAACACCGTTGTTCAGGATAAGAACGCGATTGCTGTATAACCCATGAATGACGGGTTTAGAAATGGTCGGGCCAGTTTGCAGGGAATACACCCCAGGAATTTGTTTGAGCGTTTCCCCCAACGTGGAGCCTCGTATTCTGGCTAAATCTGTCTCATTGATCTGACCAGTAAGCTGGGTTGCAATGACATGCTCTTTCTCACGATCCGCTGTGACGACTACTTCATTCATTTCTGAAATGATCGGTGTTAAGAAGAAATCGCGAATGGTATTATTGGATAACTCTATTTGCAAAGTGTCTGCTTTATAACTGACGAAAGCGCAAACCACTTTGTAGCTTCCGGCGCAAAACGAGTTGATTTTAAACCCTCCATTTTCATCAGCTTCGACTCCCTTTCCTACACCGATGACATATACTGTAGCAAATGGCAATCGCGATTTTGTTGCAGCATCATACACGCGCCCACTTAAAGTAAGCGTGCATTCTTTCTGGCCAAACGAAATCAATGGCAGCAAGGCTAACAGAACAAGTATCCTGACAACACCAGACATAAATGGAATTATAAAATGTATAGCTCCGAACAACGAAGCGTAAAAACCGGCTGATGCAATCGCATCAGTGGTAACTAAGAATTAAATTAAGAAGGAAGTGGGGGGTGCGCGGCCCTGAGAATATGAAATTATTATCCGCTCAATTCTGAAAGTAAATTGATCTTCATGCCAGCTGAATGCTTGGTGATCAAAAGTTAATAGACTTGAGGGGATGAAGGCATTATTGAAAAAATCAATGGCGCAAACCTTGCAGTGCTCATCATGTTTTTGTACTCCTGCGGCTCCATCTTTTAAGGGGACTGAGACTGATTTTAACTGATGGACATCGTGATTTTTATGAAAAAAATTTACCGCTACCTGTGCGAACAGCAGCGTTCCGATAAGGAAAATAGAAGATGCAATATGGAATACCCTTGATTTCAACTAATGCAAATTTAGAAGGTTGCCTCGCTTAAGCAACCCAAAGATTGACATTTTACATTAGCGGGTTAGATATTGAGTAATTTCGGGTTTGCATGTGGCCTTTGGCTCCGTGGGATCAAAATTTTATGGCAGAAACAGTTTATTTTTATAATAACCTGTTGTCAGAGTCGATTTATTTTTACCAACTAGAGGTTCTAAAAATGAGCTGTAGTCTCATTAACCTCAGAATTCCCAATGGAGTCTCGTTCCGAAAATGGACACCGGTCCACGGTCACGATTAAAAGCTGGATTAGTAACGAATTGGTAGTCCAGTGTGAAGTGAAATCGTTTCATAATTTGAAAATCATAATACGCTTCCATGACTTTCTCCGGGTCATAGTCCAAATTCCCGTCACCACTGAGCATGTCCGTACCACCTGCTTTGAGAAACTGTTGGTTATCGTTTGAGGCTCCGCTTACAATGTAAGCGAAACCAAAGGCATCGTGTGGCCGATACCACTCATTACCTTTGATGGTCAACCCCAGCGATACCGACCAATCAGCATCTGAAAACGTCCACGTTTCGTTATGGCCATCAGTCCACCCCAGGCGCGAGAACAGGGATGCGCTCTTGGAAAGCTCCTGTTCCCAGTTCAGCCCGAAACCGTATTTGTGACGGAATGCGCGTGCTGCGTCAGGTATAGTCACGCCCGCCCCTGAACCTATGTTTGGGTTTGGAGGATTGGCCAGCAACAAAGCAGTAGCAATTTTGTAGCTGGCAAAATTAGCTTCGTCAAGCCAGGTCAGGAACCGGATGACAACCGGATGAGAATTGACATTATACCTGCGCTCTAATTCCATCATCATTGCCCAGGATTTGAGGAATGGACCATAAGCGCCACGATGAGGCCAAGTGAGAAACTGGTCGTCCCCGGTGAAGCCATTCTTTTCACGAGGCATTTGGAAAAACCCGTATCGCAATGCCCATTTTTTCTGATTTAATTCCACAGCGACCCCAGTAGTATATCCGATCGTATTTTGTCCGTAATCCCAGGTAAGGTTGCCCATCATCGCCCAGTTCATAAACTGGTTATGTTGGTCGTGGGCGTAAGTGTTGTTATCGCAGATATCCAAGGGACTTAACCGACCGATGGTAAATGTCAGCCGTGAAATGTCCTGTTTGCCTGCAAGCGTGAGTGGGCCGTCGAGCACCAGCTCCTGTTCGCCCCCAAGGCTAATAGTTTGCCGAATGAACAAGCGGGCAAACGTAAAGTTGGGATTAGTAGTGCCTAACTTATAGGCATCGCCGTTGGGGAATGCTTCGATGCCGAACGTTTGGGTTAGTCCAAAGCCTTGCCATATCAAAAAGTCCATGTGCGCCTCTGCGCCCTGCCACAATTTGGCCCCTGCAAATAAATTGGCAGTCACTGTTTCCCGAACTTCACCCGTGTTGATCAGGCTATTCGGACCGGAATATTTAGAAGGGAATCCGCGATCTCCTTGAACAATACAAGTGCTCTGACCGTGAAAATTCCATCGTTGAATCTTAAAAGCCATAGTGTCTATAGCGAGTGAGGGTGAATCCACGGATTTACTGCGGGAAGTGTTTTTGGTGATAATTGATTGGGCAGTCGCCACAGTCACTAGGCCAGTAAAGAGAAGGGAAAAGAATGGTTTTAATGACATGTTTATGTCGATCGTATTGCCCTATCAGTTAATTTTAGGCAATTATACTATTATTTATTAGAATCATATTAGTATTATAATTAGATGTATCTAATAATGTTTCCATCAGTAATCATTTTCATATATTTGCTGAAAGTATTATATGGCCAATACCCTTTCTGAGGAGAATTACCTTAAAGCCATTTACCACATTGGCAAGCGGGACAATGACAAAGCGAGTGCCACGTCGATAGCCGAGGCTTTGAAGAACAATCCAGCCTCAGTCATTGTAATGATCAAAAAACTGGTTGAGAAAAAACTAATCCAATATGATAAAACAAAAGGCGCGAAATTGACCGAAAAGGGCTTAAAGGTCGCCTATTTAATTGTGCGCAAACATCGCCTTTGGGAGGTGTTTTTGCATGATTCCCTGGAGTATCAATGGGATGAAGTTCATGATATCGCAGAGCAGTTAGAACATGTACACCGTGACGACCTCGCTGATCGGTTAGACAAATTTCTAGGCTTCCCGGAATATGATCCGCATGGAGATCCGATTCCAAAATCTGATGGAAGGATGCCGGTGATACCAAAAAGAACGTTGGCCGAAGTGGAACCTGGAAAATCGTGCAAGGTGTTTGGGGTAAAAGACACGTCAGCCCCCTTTCTTCAATACCTTCACCAGTTAAACATCGGGATCGGTACTAAGTTGAAAGTCATGGAAAAAATTGAATTTGATGGATCAATGAACCTGATCATTGGTGACAACATGAAAACTACGGTCTCAAAGAAATTCGTTGACAGCATCCTTGTGGCTTAACAGGCATTGTATTCAGTTAGCATGAAAAACTATTCAGAAACGAGGCGCGAAAAGTTTAGGCAATCAAAATGTATTTAGATTGAATTACTTCTCCTCTTCCAGAACAATATTGATTTCCCTTATTGCTTTATCAAGTTCAATGCTTGACTCCTTAAGCATTTTTTTATAAGGGCCAAACGCATCATGAGGAAATTCGTATTCAATAATTGATATTAGCCCTAATATCCTGGCGAGTGGTCCCCTCACTTTGTGCGCATTAAAATATGCGTAATCCCTTAATCGAAGGTTTTGGTTTTTGATTGTTGCTGTTCTGTCATTTACCAAGTTTCCAAGATTTGCATTTATTGCTTCAATCTTTTCATTCGATGCTCGTAGTTCTTCGGTCTGTGCGGTGAGTTCTTCAGTTTGAGCAAGTATTTCCTCTTGCTTTTCTTGAAGCTGAAGATTTAGGCGCTGTTTGACACGAGCATTTCTGTAAAACAAAAAAGTAACCCCAGAAAGTGCCAAAATAATAGCAATGGAGGCAAGGTTGATCAATTTTTGCCCCTGAATGATGGATTGATCTTTCTGCCTCTGTTCCTCCGATAACTCCTTTTGCAATTCAATTTTCTCTTTTTCGAGCTTTAATTGGTCATTTATCAGTGTTGCAGCGATCTCAGGATTAAAAGCTTTATTAGTTAAGTCGCTCTGGATTATTTGATAACGATATGCATTTTCAAAATCGCCTAATTGTCCATAGCTTTTAGCAACAACCTCGCAAACATTGCCAATATCGTTGATAACATAATTAATTCTTTTAGCTAAGTCAATCGCACGCTTTCCAAAAAGAATTGATTCTTGATATGATCCTGTTTTAAAATGAATTTCAGCGAGTACTCCCCATGTCAAAATTCTACCTTCATTGTGTCCCAATTTATCATAAATTTCAAACCCATTAGTTGCCTGGTTCAAAGCATTTCTAAATCGGCCGCCCAACAAGAACACCTGAGCTTTCCGATATTTTATGTAAGCAAAGGAGTTTGATCCTGCTTCCTGCATGTCAATTAGCTGACGTTCGATAAAATCATAACGATTTAAAGCAGAATCAAGGTAACCAAGATTAAGTTGGATTGTGCCGATATTTATCAATGGTGAAAGAAATAAAATCTTCCCATTTAGGACGGCGTATTTCTCAGAATTGCGATAAGCATCCAGCGCTAATTTATAATTTTTAGAGATGCGGTAAACCTCTCCTAAAACATTCCAAGCTTTCGCGAAACTCTCGCGATCCTTCTTGTTTTTATAGTTGGCAAGGAAAAGATTCGCGTATTGAAATGCCGTTACATAATTGTTACCGATTGTAAGACAACGAATGGCAGCACTTAGCAGAACAAGCGATTCGTATTGGCGATTTTTTAACTCGGAAAAAAATTCAGTCGACATTTCAACTAATGAATCTATTTCAGCCTTATTTTTGGCAAACGAGATTAATGATCTGTAACTATCTCCGATCCCAAATTTATAATGAATTCGTCTAGCTATGTTCAGTGCTTCTATTGAATATAGATAAGCAGAATCTTGACCGACCGATTTGGATTCAGAGAGCTTGATTAATATTTTGACTTTAATCGAGTCACTATGGGTTCTTTTTAATTCCTTCTTTAGGCTGTCTGAATCCGGAAAATATCCTCCGAATAAATTTATCGGCGCAATCAGTAATACAGCAAATAGAAATCGAAACATAAGTTTTCCAAACTGATACAGTTTGGAAATAATTTATCAGATAAGCAAGAGCAACGACGCTGCAAAAAGCACATCGGTCAGCTTAATTATGGAATAACAGGTATGCAAACGAATGAACTTATGTGATCACCTCGGGTTAAGCCCTGTATTTCTCAAACCCCTGCTGGCCTTGATAAATTGAAAAACAAAAAGAAACATAAGATTGGTGGTTGAAGTACAATGTAGAGAATCGAGAGGGAGATTGGTATTAATGGCAGGATGTCTTTTAAGTAATTGCTATGTACTATAGAAGACAAGTTGAAGGCTGTTTGTCAACGTGAAATCTCGCAAGGTCCTAAACAGAATCACAATTTTAAACCACTGGATTGTTATCTTTGGGTCCTACTTTACAAATTATGCACACAAAGCTCCTCCCTCATCACAAAAATGAAGGAATCAAAGACTAGCACTTTTGACAACAAACACAAATTGTGATTTTTTTCATAGCGCCACTCGCATCCTGCCAAGTTGAAGCAACGTTAGGGGGTAATTTTAAAACAGACAACTAAGATGAACAAACATTTAGAGAAAATTAAAAAGGCGACAGAGCCTTTGAGACAGGAAATTATTAACCATAAAATTTACTCGGCTATCAATGATGTAAATGACCTGAAAGTTTTTATGCAGTATCACATTTTTGCAGTTTGGGACTTTATGTCATTATTAAAAGCTCTCCAAAACAATCTGACCTGTACTTCTGTTCCTTGGTTTCCAAAAGGTTCGGCAGACACGAGACACCTTATTAATGAAATAGTCGTTGGCGAAGAATCTGATGTTGACAGTTTCGGCAATAGAAAAAGTCATTTTGAGCTGTATCTGGATTTCCCCGACAGCATTTCTATTTTCAAATATTACCTTGAGAGACACATAGAGGTTGACGGAGACCAACATAGTCATCTCGCATTACAAATGACAGCTAACCTTTGCGGTACGGATGACAAATCCTGGAAAGAAGCAGAGCAAGCAACTATTGAATCTTTACAAAAGCGTATAGACCTTTGGGATGGTGCACACAGACAAATAATAAATAGAGCAACTGCGGTTGGCACGAATTCTTCATTAGTGGAAATTTTGCCGCCCTGACCAGCTTTTTTTGTAGTATGACAATAATTTTGCAAATCCGGTGTAATTGACCACCTCCGTTCGGCGCGTTTGACGTTCGAAGGTCAGTACAAAGATTAGCCGGAAGCAGAAATAATTTCACATGGCATCGGTGGAGCTGAATAAGTAGATGGTGATGTTACTATTCGCTACTCTCATTAAAAACTTCAAATACTTTTGGGAACTCAGCCCGTATTCTAAAGACCTTGAGACCAATTTTTGAATTCTTACGGAGTTCCGCTTGATTGGCAGTCAGTTGTGACTCATTCGTTTTGACCTCAATCCAGTTAAAAAATCGGAATGGGATTTCTTTTATCTGTGTAATCTGGCCATTGGTATCCTTAAAAAAGTCCCCCATGGGTACACTTAGAAAGTCAGGAGTGAAGGTGGGACTAAAATGATTATGGTTTGAAGGTTTACACACCTTCCGGATCTCATCCTCAATATCAGCCGGAATCTCAACGCGCACAGTCTTATTCTCGAATTGAAATGGAAGGATATTATTGGGTAAAAAACTCTTAAAAATATCGCTGGTTTTAATATGTAGAAAGGCGAACTCCTTTTTGCCATGGTGCCGGCAATAATGCTCGAAAACTACTTCCCCTAAATCACCTTGCAACCGAGGATTTATTTTAAGTGGATACATAGTTGCAATGATAAACAATCCTAAATGCATCAAAAACAGCGATTTATCCTATTTTTTTGATGAAAGGGATTCTATACCATGGCCGAAACTATTCTGCACAATGTTACAGGGTGGCAGGGCTCTAGTCTACCACCATCGGAAAATTCTGGAGCAGGGCTTCCTAACCATCTTACAGAACTCTATTTTTAACCCGAAATAGGATTGCAAAACTCTAATTATTTTCCTTTCATAACTCTATTAATTGGCGACATCAGCTCTGTATTGAATATAATTCGCTTTTAGCCCTAGTGATGTATTGCCAATTTGGTTGCCAAACCCCATTGAAACAACATGCTCACTGTACACATCATCTCCGAACCGGAAAATGCCCAAGCCCCAGACGCCAACCTTTGTCGGAGTTGAGATTGATGCTGCCATTCGATTGGCACCAACCAAGGCAGGATGGGCCTCATAGGCAAAGCAGGAATTAGGTTGACTGATTTTTCCAAGCCCACCGATATTATTGAAGATCGACCATTCATCGGCAATTACCGAAGATGAGTTGCCCATTCCTCCGGATCGACCGCCCATCAGAGTAGAAGCGCTTTGTGCATGGGCTATTTTAACCCCGAGAAGAACAATCAACCGGAAATATATTTTTACATTCATCTGAAATTGCATTGTGGCCGTTGTCGTTTTCCCCCAAAGCTGTCATATGAATCTGTTTTTAAACATGAAGTTTAGTATACTGCGTAATTTGAAAGTATCAATGCGGTTTCTGTTAGTATCGATGTTTGCTTTGGAGAGCGTGACAAGTGTCTGCCAGGAACTGGTTAAGGAATATTATAAGTCTGGTGAATTGAAAGCAGCGGGGAAATTGACCAATGATAAAAAGGAGGGAGAATGGATTTTTTATTACCCTTCTGGAAAAAGGAATTCTATTGAAAATTACAGTGATGGGAAATTGCATGGAGAAGTCACGTATTTCTATCCTACTGAAGTGAAACAAGGCCACGAGGTTTGGAAGGAAGGAGTGATGCAAGATTCGGCCTGGTACTTTCACTCCAACGGCAGGCTTCAACGAAAGGGAGTTTATAAAAACAGCCAGTACTTCGGACAGTGGAAGCATTTTTTTGAAAATGAAAAACTGGAGCGAATTGTCAACTATCAAAAAGGCATTCCTGAAGGAGAAACGGTTGTTTACAATGACAAAGGTTTCTTACTACAAGAAGGGCAGTATCATGATGGGAAAGAGGAGGGGGAATGGAAATTTTATTCGGATGACGGGAAATTGAAATTCCGCGGATCGTATCATGCCGGGAAACCAACAGGGACGTGGTACGAGATAAAAACCGGCAAGGAGAAAATCTACAAGAAGTATTAAAACTCCTTCTTCAGGCTGAGAAAGAAGCCACGGTGGTGCTGGTTGGTCATGGTGTATTCCATCCGGATAACCATATCGTAAACCGTCACAAAATCGAATCCGGTTCCCCAGCCGCCAAGTAATTTATTAGTGAGCCGAGTGTTCAGATTCCTGTCGGTATAGTATTGATAGTTTTCGGCATACCCCCAATCGGTATACGTCTTTAAATAGATCGCCAGCGGGAGGTAACGCAACTGCTCTCTGGGCATCGAGTTTAGATTCCAGACTTTATAAAATATCCTTTTCTTCAGTGTGGTTTTGTTTAACACAAACCAGGGTGTCTCAATAACGTAGGTTTCATAGCCCCTCACAAGCTGTCTTCGGTAGCCCATACCATTATATAATGCATAAGGTTGTGTGGTGGGCGTGGAGCCATAGCCACCTATATAATTCGAGAGAAAAAAATTCTTCTTTAGATCAATATGCCGGGCATAAGAAAGACCTGCTTCCAGCATATCTATCTGACTTCCAAAACCCAATCCAGTCTTTTGGACATAACCACTTATCTGGTAGCCCCGCAACGGATACTGCACCACATCGCGATGCTCCGAGTTGAACGTGTAGTTCACAAAAGCATATTGTAGATGAAGTCTGTTTTGAGCGAAGTAGTTAGGATTAAGAATGGCGATGGTGTCATTGATTCGCGTATCGCGAAAACCCGATTGGAACGAATGAGTTTCAAAAAAGGACTTACGATAAAAGTAAGTGACCGATGCGCCCGTTGTTATCTTCAATGGCTTGGTGTATTGCAAATATTGAAGAATATGACCTTCAGTGAAATAGGCGAGGTTCTTAGGTGTTGAATAATCGAAGTTAAACTGCAGTCCTTGTTTTTGCTTTTTATCAATGTAAGGGATGCGATAAGAAAGCTCAAATCGTTCTGTAAAGCCAAACTGGGCAACAGCCTGCAAGGTTTCATTTCTCCCTCTGAAATTGTATCGGGTCAGGTTCAGCCCGTAGTTGACTCGGCTTGGGTCGTGATGGTAATTTTGCCACCATTCGCTAAAATTCCTGTCAGATAGTTCAAAGATTGGTATTGGAAAAATATACCACCGCTCGGTCACGTCTACCAGAATGTCAATTTTGTTATCACTGAGCTCAAGGCTTCGTACTACCACAGTATGAAACAAGCGCAGGTTATAGATTTTTCGCTTGTCCCAAAGCAATTCATGCTCCAGCCGCTTCAGACTGATCGTATCACCCGGCTTTACTGTAAGCTCACGTGATATAATCCTTTCTTTTGTAGTCTTATTTCCAATGATTAGCACACGATTTACCGTGAGTATCCTCAACGAGTCAGTAGGAGCGATCACCGTATCCATCTGGCTTGTTCCCATCGCACCCAAAAACCCAACTATCAGCGCCAGCATGGTAAAAGATTAACTAATCAACTATATCTGTTTTAGGGAGTTTTCTGCACTTCTGCCGCAGGAGTTTTTCGATACGAGCGGATCAACACAACAATCCCAACAATCACTAAGGGTATACTCAATATCTGTCCCATGTTGAGCGTCATCTTATCTTCAAACGAAACCTGATTTTCCTTTAAAAATTCGTACACAAAACGAAGGCTCCATAAAATGATCATGAACATTCCAAAAATCCTTCCCTCCGGCAGGTTGATTTTGTACCTCGACCAGTACCAAAACAGAAATGCAAATAGTATCATGCATGAAATAGACTCGTACAATTGCGCCGGATGCCGGGCGATGCCAAAGGTTTGGATTCGTGCCGCAAAATTGCCGTCATTTTCTTTGATCATTTTATACTGCAGCGGGTGCAAATTTGGTTCATCCACAAATTCATTCAACTGCGACAAGTAGAATTTCACATCATTGGTTACAAAGCCGTTGGCTTGTTGCTCACCAACGCCGGGTTTAAAAAACAATAGCAAGTCGATGGGCACTCGCCCGTCCTGACCTTCCGGCAAACCAGATTTCTTCACATCCATAAACGCCACCGGGTTGCTCCCCGACCGGTCATGCATAATGCTCTCCGAAACGCGATTTATGAAAACTATACTCAGTGGATTGTTAGAAGGCTTTCCGATGATTTCTGAATTAAAAAAATTCCCGAGCCTGATAAACGCTCCCGTCAGGCATACTAGTATAACAATGCGGTCAAGAACCTGTAAATAATTTTGATTAGGCTTCTTTTTACGGCTGTAAAGCCACAACGCAAATAAGATTCCTATCGCTCCGCCATGACTAGCAAGACCTTGCAAGCCTGTGAATCTAAAAGGGCTGAACTCAAAAGGCAGAAAAATACTCCACGGACTCTCCCAGATAATCTCAGGCTGGTAAAAAATTACATGGCCAAGGCGCGCACCCAAAATTGTGGCTACCAACATATATATAGTGAGCGTATCCACATCGCGTTCGGGTTTTCCTTCCTGCCGATGGATGTAATACAGAATTTGCTGACACACCAAAAAACCCAGCGCGAAAAGCAATCCATACCAACGCAGCGCTATGGGGGATGAAAATATCTCTACCGAAAATATTTCAGGGCTACCGTTCCAGATGATAAAATCGAGCATATCAAAGAATCATTATTAGTTATTAGTATTTCTTGGGCGGCTGCCGGGCTTCCCGATCCCTCGGGACACTACAAATCCGGCCACCCGCATCCACACACACTTCGGGTTTTCCGCTTCTATCCCTGCCGCAATCCGCACTTCGTCTCACATCTTATTTTATTACTAAGGATTGATTGAGCGCAGAAAAAAGTTCACAGCCCGCAAAGATAAGCGTTGTAACAGAATGACCAAGTGCTGCACTAAGCTATCTTGTCAAGCTCAGCCAACTCATCACTAAAGCCCCCACTCAAAATCGGGAAGCGGCACCAGCTTCGTGGGTCTACATTGAGATTATCAAAATGAAAAGATGGAGCTATCCGTTCACGCTTCCATTGGTTGGCCGCCCACAACTTGAAGAATTTCTTAATATAATTTTTTAAGGCAGCATGATCCTGATAACTACCAACAAGTTGTAGATAGACGTCTGCAGGCTTTTTCCTTTGATAGATTCCAAGGTTTTCGATTTCCACCAGCAGGGAATAGGGCATCAAATCTTTCTCGTCGGTTTGAGCACGCTCCACTGGCCGCAACTCAGCTGTAGGTGTTAAGTTATTTACATAAGATAGTCCCGCGTAGCCCAATTCTTTTTCGGCCCACTTCAGCCACTGCAAAATAAATGGCTTGTCGACACCCGCAATTGGCGCAAGGCTGCCGCTGGTGTCGCCATCCATTGTTGCATAACCAACATCGCCTTCGCTCCGATTTGACGTGGTCAGCAGTATTGATTGCTTTACATTCGCTAGCATCCAGATAATCGGAGAGCGAGCGCGGGCTTGAATATTCTGTTTCGCAATATCATCTGTTTCCCATACTAGTGGCCGGCCGAGCGCGGCTTCAATTTTCGTTTCATAAGATGTTACCTCATCATCAATCGTCCAGTGGTGAAACTCTGCACCAATCGACTGAGCTAATTTCTCTGCAGCATTTAGTGTGGAGGCTGAAGAATTTTTCGTTCCCTGGTAGGCGCACGTAAGCAGGTGAGCCACAGCTTCTTTTTCATTAGGAATGAAGGTGAGCCCAAGGCTTTCACAGAATTTTTTCCAGCCGAGTTCTTTGGCAGCTCTTCGAACCATTTCGGCTACAAGCACCGCGCAACACGAAGAATCGGCACCACCGCTAAGACTAAGGACA
>Ga0206934_1079_pt1 | contig 29112 bp, 32 predicted proteins | sample Alteio_BWOrgHeat_16_FD_152932 | JGI IMG/M metagenome (GOLD analysis project Ga0206934, IMG submission 152932) | Enriched cells from forest soil in Barre Woods Harvard Forest LTER site, Petersham, Massachusetts, United States -... | ecosystem: Environmental > Terrestrial > Soil > Temperate forest >...
AAATTTTGACCATGCTGCCCAAAGATGCTACCTATTATTTCTGTAAGCCCGATATCCCGCGCGGCTTCGAAGCGGAAAGCTTAAAGCGCCAGGCTGAAGGTTTTGGTTTGAACGGCGCTGCTTACCCATCGGTCAAAGCAGCCTATGAGGAAGCAAAACACGTTGCAGCACGGAATGACCTGGTATTTGTTGGCGGGAGTACTTTTGTACTGGCGGAGATAATCTGATTTGGGATTTCGTATTGGCTGTCATGTTGAGCCTGTAGAAACATGCGGGCAAGGCCTCTGCGCCTATACTTCGACAGGGCTCAGTATGACACCCCCTTCTATTTCAACTTGTTTTTAAATTCCCCGATTTATAATTCAGAATGGCAAGATAATTATTACTGTCTAGTCCTGAAAATCCTTTAATCTGTTTAATCCCGGTTCAGACAAAAATGCTACTTTAGGCACAGCATTTTAAAGCCTCAAACATGACCTATCTTCCCTCTTCAAACCGGTATAAAGACATGATCTATCGCCGCTGCGGGCGCAGCGGCATTAAGCTGCCCGCGGTTTCGCTTGGCCTCTGGCACAACTTCGGCGGTGTGGATGTGATGGAAAACTACCGCAAAATATTGCATCTGGCATTCGACAGCGGTATCACCCATTTCGACCTGGCTAATAACTATGGTCCGCCGCCGGGCTCGGCAGAGGAGAATTTCGGGCGGGTATTGAAGCAGGATTTCGGCGGCTATCGCGATGAGATGATCATCTCGAGCAAAGCCGGCTATACCATGTGGGATGGTCCTTACGGCGACTGGGGTTCTAAAAAATATCTGGTATCCAGCCTTGACCAAAGCCTGCAAAGGATGGGCCTGGACTATGTCGATATTTTCTACCATCACCGTCCCGATCCGGAAACACCGCTTGAGGAAACTATGACAGCGCTCGATCTCATCGTTCGCCAGGGCAAAGCTCTTTACGCGGGGATATCCAATTACCCGGCTGATGAAGCCGCGAAAGCCATCAAAATATTAAAGCAGTTGGGCACGCCCTGTCTCATCCATCAGCCTAAATACTCCATGTTGGAGCGTTGGGTGGAAGACGGCCTGCTGGATGTATTGGAAAAAGACGGTGTCGGCTGTATACCGTTCTCGCCGCTGGCACAAGGACTTTTGACGAATAAATATTTGCATGGTATTCCCGAGGACTCGAGAGCGGCAAAATCCAGTGGATTTTTACAGGTAGGCCAGGTGACCGATGAGCGCATCAGCCAGGCAAGGCAACTGAACGAGATCGCGCTGAGACGCGAACAGACGCTGGCGCAAATGGCATTGGCGTGGTTGTTGAAGGATCAGCGTGTTACATCCGTATTGATAGGTGCCAGCAGGCCCGAACAACTGGCTGATTCGTTGAAATGCCTCGACAACATTGAATTTTCGAAAGCGGAATTGGACCAGATAGAATCGATTTTGAAATAACGTGTCATCTGCACGAATGCGGTAGAAAAGAAACGCAAATGCGTGCCATCGGCACGAAATGTCGGTAGCAAAAATATAGAAATTAAATGCGTGCCGTAGGTACGCAACATCACCAGGCATGAAAGACATTAAATGGGGCATCATCGGCTGCGGCAACGTAACCGAGAAAAAAAGCGGCCAGGCCTACAACAAAACACTCAACAGCAAGCTGGTGGCCGTAATGCGCCGCGACGCAGCTAAAGCGGCCGACTACGCCCTTCGCCATCATGTCGACCGCTGGTATGCCGATTCCGAACAGCTTTTGAATGATGCCGAAGTGAATGCGGTATCCATCGCCACCCCGCCTGCCAACCATCTGGAATATGCCATAGCGGCATTAGAAAAAGGACTGAGCGTATACGTGGAAAAGCCGGTAACCCGCAATGCGGAAGAAGCCCGCGCCATGGCCGATGCGGTAAAACAATACAACGGCAAACTAACCGTCGCCCATTATCGCCGGGCGCTGCCAATGTTCCTCTATGTTAAGGATCTGCTTGCCAAACAGGTAATAGGTGAGGTGCGCACGGTGCAGATCAGGATGTGGAAGAGCATCAAACCTGACCTTATTGCCCAATCGGAAACCAACTGGAGGGTTGATCCGGCACTGTCCGGTGGAGGCTATTTTCATGATCTGGCCCCGCACCAGCTCGACCTGATGCTTTACTTCTTCGGCGAACCGGAGAAGTATCATGGCTATTCATTAAATCAATCGAATGCCTATCCCGCCGACGACCATGTTTGCGGTGAAATCGTTTTCAAAAATAGGGTTGTTTTGAACGGCTCCTGGAGCTTCAATGTAGCCGAGAGCCAGGCCACCGACCTCTGCGAGATCATCGGCACACACGGTAAGATCAGCTTCCCCTTCTTCGGTACCTGGGTAAGCTGGCAAAACGAGGATGGCGACGAAACCGTAGATTTTACGCATCCCGAGCATATCCAGCAACCTATGATCGAGAAGATTGTCAGCTACTTTCGGGGCGAAGGGCCCAACCCATGCACCATTGAAGAAGCGGTGACGCTGATGGATGTAATGGATGCATTTACATCGCAACGATAAGACTTACGAAGTTTTCTAAATTTTGTAAGTCTGTTAATCTAACTTTTCTTCTTCGGCACTTTAGCCCCTTCCTTGCGGGCCTCTGATAATCCTATCGCTATTGCCTGCTTTTTACTCGTAACTTTTTTTCCGCTGTTGCCGCTTTTTAGTTTGCCTTCGTGCATTTCGTGCATGGCTCTTTCAACTTTTTCGCCGGCTTTTTCTGAATACTTTGCCATAATGTTTAATATTAGATAGATAATTTATTAACAAACCATCATCAAAAAGGGTTTTATTGCCGCTGTTATTTACTTTTACCATTATGGCCAGGATATCCAAAACCGACCTGATATTAAACGAGGATGGCAGCGTATATCATCTCAACCTGTTGCCTGAAGATATCGCCGAAACGGTGATTACCATGGGCGACCCCGAACGTGTGGCAGCAGTAAGCAAGTATTTTGACAGTACAGAGGTCAAAAAGTCGAAACGCGAGTTTACAACCCATACCGGGTATATCGGCAATAAACGCCTAACTGTTCTGTCGACGGGCATCGGCACCGATAACATCGACATTGTGCTGAACGAGCTGGACGCACTCGTCAATATTAACCCAGAGACACGGGAGATCAATAAAAATCTGAAAAGCCTGGACATTATTCGCATCGGCACTTCGGGCGCTGTGCAGCCTGGTATACCGGTGGACAGCATACTTGTTTCCGAAACGGCCATTGGCCTTGATAGCCTGATGCATTATTACCGCCACGCTTATAATGATGCTGAGAAAGAATTGTTAATGGACTTCATAGCTGCATTACCACCCGCCTTGCAGATTTCGCCCTATGTTTCATCCAGCCCAGTCACTTTGCGTGATGATCTTGCTAAAAATATACCAGTTGGTATAACCATCAGCGCTCCCGGTTTTTATGCCCCCCAGGGTCGCGAAGTTAGGGCTCAAAACGCGGTTGCCGGGTTGATGCAGGCTGTTCAGCAATTTTCTTCGGCCGGCCGCCGTATCACCAATCTCGAAATGGAAACCGCCGGTATCTATGGCCTGGCAGCAGTACTCGGTCACCGGGCCATATCCTTCAATGTGATCCTCGCTAATCGTATAACCCAAACATTCAGCAGCCAGCCGCAGAAAGCGATCGATAACTGCATTCAAAATGTTTTGGATAGGATCATGGCCATCACTGATAACTAATCCCCCGTTAACTTTAAAATACTTATCTTTCAGCGATATTAATATTTATTGCAAACATTAATACCCCCTTATTATGCCCGAGAAAAAGTTGGTTGCACCTTTTTATGAAAGATTAGCGCTGGTGCTGATTGGCCTTATTGCCCTGGGATACCTGGTTATTTTGAGTAAGGATTTTATGGACCCGCTCGTTTTTGGTTTCCTTTTCGCAATACTCCTTTTGCCTGTGGCCACCTTTTTCGAGAAGAGATTACGGTTCCCGCGCGGGGCGGCAGGGGCAGCGGCGGTTGTGTCGCTGATAGGAATACTTTATGGTGTTATGTATCTTGTTGGCTCGCAAATAGGGAGCATTGCCAATGACTGGCCCATGCTGAAGAAGCAGGTTGGGAACTCTATTACGCAGATGCAGGATTGGGTTCAGTCTTCATTCCATGTAGATATGGAAAAACAAATGGACTATGTTCATAAAACCACCACCAAACTCATGGACTCGGGCGGTGAAGTTATCGGGACCACATTTGGCGCCATATCGTCGTTAATGATCTTTATCATTTTTATTATCATTTTTACGTTGCTGGTATTGCTTTACAGGCGTTTGCTTTTCAAATTCCTTCTGCAGGTTTCAGGCGATGATAATCAGCAAACCGTATTTGATATTGTAGAAAATATTCAAAAAATTCTGCGCCAATATATCCTGGGGCTTCTGCTCGAGATGTTTATTGTGTCGTGTGTGGCTTGCGCCGCATTTTTAATCATCGGGGTTAAATACGCCATATTGCTCGGGATCATTGTGGGCATCTTCAATATTATTCCCTATGTCGGCATTTTTTCAGCTTTGTTTCTCAGTGCGCTGGTAACTTTTGCAACCGGCAGCCCACAGCAGGCCCTGTTGGCAGCAATAAGTGTGCTGGTGATTCATATAATCGATGGCAATGTGCTTTTACCCCTGGTTGTTGGGTCAAAAGTCCGCCTTAACGCTTTACTTTCCTTTTTGGGTATCATAATAGGCGAGATGATATGGGGGCTTTCGGGTATGTTCCTGGCTATCCCCATGATGGCGATACTCAAGATAGTTTTCGACCGCATAGAATCATTGAAGCCATGGGGATTACTACTTGGCGCCGATTACGAGCCTAAAAAGCTCACCGGAAAACAGCTGAAAAAGGCTAAAACCACCGACGCTACCTGACCAGTTTGAGCACCTGGATATAGATGGTTGCACAATACGCCATCATTACTATCGTGGCAACTACCAACAGCCAGTTCCAATCGGGTTTGGTATATTTTTGCACGGTGCAGCCTACAAATAAAGCTACAAATCCCCCAACCAATATAATAGGAAAGATGAATATCCACCAATGTTTTGTTGCGAAATAAAGGTTATGCAGCTTATTGCCATCGACCTGGAACAGCGGAACAATAGCCAGCACCAAAAGCAGGAAGAAAAGACGGGTAACGAGTTTAGCGGCAAAGCGGCTGGATTTCATCCAGCGAAGTTAAATAAATGCGTATAAAATCCGTCGGATAGTTATTTTTATGGCATGATCTGCCACCACATTCGCCGCCCTTTATTTCTCGTTGCCATCAGTTTGTTTTGCCTTTCCGCTGTTGCTCAAAACAAAAGATCCGCGTTCCGCATTGTACCGCTTGGGGTGAAAGGTGGTATAGATGAAAGCAATCTTTCGGCCTATATGATCGCGCCGCAGGGCAGCAATAACTATGTGTGTCTTGATGCCGGCACCCTGCACTATGGTATCGGGAAAGCGGTTGATAATAAAGTATTTACCGTACCTGCCGAACAGGTGCTGAGACGATACATTAAGGGCTACCTCATCTCGCATTCGCATCTTGATCACCTGGCCGGACTGATCATCAATTCGCCGGATGATACCACCAAAACCATTTATGCGCTGTCGGATTGTATCGAAACCTTCAAAACCCGCTATTTCACCTGGAAAAGCTGGGCCAATTTTGCTGATGAAGGGGAAGCGCCACAGCTTAAAAAGTATCACTACCAGGTGCTGACGCCCGGCTCGGAAACACTGTTGGCCAATACCGAAATGAGTGTTATCGCTTTTCCATTGAGCCATTCTAATTTGACAAGTACGGCTTTCCTGGTAGGAAATAACGGCAATTATGTTTTGTACCTGGGCGATACCGGGCCCGATGAGATCGAAAAAAGCAGCAACCTCGCTAACCTGTGGCGAGCGATGGCCCCGCTCATCAAAGCGAAAAAATTGAAGGCGATCATGATCGAGGTATCATTCTCCGATGAGCAGCCTGATAAGACGCTTTTCGGTCACCTCACACCTAAATGGCTGATGAAGGAGATGCACCGGCTTACAACGCTCGCCGGGCCCTTGGATGGATTTGATGTTATCGTTACGCATGTAAAGCCACCGGAAACCAGCATCGAGCGCATTAAGCAACAACTGGCAATAGAAAACGACCTTCACCTGCATTTAATATACCCGCAGCAGGGGCAGGCCATAAACCTGTAACGTAAATAAGCAGGTTATCTGATCAAAAATTAATGATCGTGATCGAATTGTCGGCCTTTGATACTTTGGAATTATCGTCGGTAACTAACGTTGATTTCTTTTCGATGTCGTCCAGGAAATCATTCAGCTTGCCTTTGTAATTTTCGATGGTGATGGACTGGTTGGCGTCGTCGCACACGTAATCCACGTTGCCCGAATTAACGCCCGAACAGCCTTTTACAACTTCAACAAGCTTTTTGATTTTAGCACGGGTAGCTCCCGGAACTTTGATCACCACGGTTCCAACAGGCGATTTTTTGACGCCCAGCAAATCGCCGAACTGGCCGGCCAGCCCCTTGGTTTGGGTTACCGCGTTCTTTGCTGTACCTACCGCGGTTGAAGCCGTTACGCTGCCATTGTTTACGCTGTTATTGGTAGAGTTAAGCGAATTGTTTACTTTGTTTATAGCAAGGTCGGCTTTGTTTGTTGTTTGTGCCTGTGACACCATTGCGAACAGGCACATTGCACAGGTTAAAGTAATTAGGGATTTCATTGTTTTTGAGTTTAGGGACTAACTTTAGTATACCTAAGGCAAAGGGTATACCAAAACCGGGCTGTTTTTAAGGCGTTGACAGATAGACGGTTGAAAATTCGCTTTTTCTCCCTGTATACAGCTATAGGAGAAAGCTGATCCATACTTGTGCCCGAGATGGGACCTGTGTTTTGACTCTATACTATCGGGTAAATATTGTGTACTAAAATCCTCAACATATTCCTCAGCGCGTCGGCGAATCGGGGAGTTATAATGAAACCATCGCCTTAATAACCAAGCTGTTTGGGTTTAACCAGTCTGCAAATACGTCCTTTACTTCGTCGAAGCTTACACGGTGGGTAATATAGGTAAGCGGATTTATAAGTCCGGTTTTAAACGAGCTGATCACCTGTTCAAAGTCTTCCCGCGTGGCGTTGCGACTGCTCATCAGTGTGCCTTCGCGTTTATGGAATTCGGGATGGCTGAAACTGATATCGCCTTTTTGCAGCCCGATCAAAACATACCGGCCACCATGGGCCATATATTGAAAGGAGTTGTTGATGGCCTTCAGGCTACCGGTTGCATCCATCACCACCGTGGGCAAATCGCCATGGGTAATATCCATTAGTTGTTTACTGACATCAGGCGAAAGTGCGTTGACGGTATGATCAATCTTTAAGTTATTGGCGCAAAATGCCAGCCGCTGCTCATTCACATCCATAGCGATTACACATGCGCCAGCTATCCGCGCAAATTCCATGGCGCCCAGGCCTATTGGCCCCGCGCCAACCACTAATACAAATTCGCCTTTGGTAATGGCTGCACGCCGTACGCCATGGGCGCCGATAGCTAGCGGCTCCACAAGCGCAAGCTCTTCCAAACTTAAGCCGCTGCTATGCACCAACGAGTGGGAGGGAACTGACAAATATTCCGCCATGCTGCCATCAATATGCACACCGCAAACTTTTAGCCGGACACAACAGTTGGGTTTTCCCGACCGACAGGCAATACAATGACCGCAATTGAAGTAAGGGATAATAGTCACCTCATCACCCGGCATAAACCCAACTGCATCGCCGGGTTCAATTATTTCTGCCGCCAGCTCGTGCCCCAGGATGCGAGGGTATTCAAAATAGGGTTGTGTACCTTCAAAAGCATGCAGGTCGGTGCCGCAAATACCGATGCGTTTGATGCGAATGATAGAATGACCCGGCGTTAAGACCGGGTCGGGCGCAGTTCGATATTCAAAATGGCCGGGTTGGGTACAGACGAGCGTTTTCATTTGCCACTGGTTAAGTTTGTGTTTTTATTCCCCATAGCCGGCCATCGAATGTAAAAGGATCGATTGTGCCGATTGTTATCGTTGTACTGTCCGGGTGAAGCGGGTTGATCAGGACGTTGCTTGCTATGGGGTCGATGACGCTGGGTACAAAAAGTAAAGGGGAACTTCTTCCTGTAAGCCAGGCGTTGCCGATACGTTTCAGTACATCCGGGCCGGGATAATGTTTCCATTCGGCAGGCAATTGTTCGGCTTTAATAAATTCACTTTCCAGGGACTCGGGGACGATCAAAGAAGAAATAACGAGATCGTGATGTATTTCATCAGGCAACAGGTGCACCAGCTTTTCCAAAATACATGTCGAAGAATTTACCGAGGTATAAATAATCGGTAAATGATCGTGCCAGCGAGCCGATGATAGTTGCCCACACTTGCCGCTCAGGTCTTGTGCATAACGTTCACGTGTGATCCGGTATAAGATCATGAATAAAAACCATACTCTATTTGTGCAAGCAGGTCATTTACTATCCGAAAGCCTTCCGTGGTATCCAATAAAGCCAAAGGAATTTGTCCGCCGAGGGCCATTTGGGCTCGTTGCAGCCATCTTTCAAAAGTATCCTTATCGCCAAATACATCAATCCCCCGGACATAGATCCGGCTAAACTCATATAAGAAGCCCGATTGCTCGGCAGACAGCCGCTCGTTATGTTCATAACGGTTTAGCTGCCGTGTGCTGATGTGCAGGATATGTGAAAGCTGGCTGCGCGATACGCACGTCTTCTCCAGTACCTCAGTTACCGCTTCACGGGGAAGGCCGTTTCGTATATATCCAATTACATCGAACCTGTCTGAACAGTTTTTCCAATCAGAATCCCATTTTTCGGGCGCAAAAAACATGAAGGCCTTGCAGCTTTCTGAATCCGGGTAGTTCAACTTTTCGAGATCAAGCGACTTCGATCTGTGCATGATTTGGGAATTATGTCCCCAAATATAAAGACAAATGTCCTGAAATGCAAATTCTATTTAGCGTTTAGGAGCAAGACGGATCATTACACATCCATCACATCGTACACCTCAACTTTTGCCCACAGGTGGCTGCAGTTTTTTATGAATTCGAGGTGTATAGGATGTGTCTGATAAGTTGCTTGTCCCGCAAGGTCGCTGAATTGCATGTGTTCGGATACCGCCCAGCTTTGGTCAACCACGTCGCGCTTTTCGGTATGGGCAACCACGCCTACGCGCAGCTCGCGAACGGTTTCTATTTTGGCCAGGGTGCGTACACCGGCTATTAATGCTTCCAGGTCCTCTTTAGAGTCAGGATTTTTGAGCCAGAAGAATACATGGTGAATAAGCGGATATTTGGATTGTGTTGTCATCAAAGGTGTGGCAGCAACTGCTGTGCCGGCTGCTGCGGCTGCTGCGGTCGCGATAAATTTGCGTCGGTTGGTCGTGCTCATATAGCGAATATATAAAGCCTAAATTAACTGAAAATATTTGTGCCTGAAAGTTTACACAACTATGTTGCAACTTTTAAATAAGACCGGGATATTTGGTCAGCATCATTATTACACGCACTACTGACCATTCACTACTCACCTCATTATGGAAAACATTCAAACTCAACCAGCCGCCGAAAAAAATGAACTCTTTATCAGGATGGTTTTATCCAACTGGCAGGTGCAATATTCGCGCCTTAACGACTTGTTTGATAAGCTGACCGACGAACAATTGGCCACTGAAACCTCACCCGGCCGCAATACCGGTATTTACTTGCTGGGTCACATGGCTGCGGTTCACGATGCTATGCTTCCATTACTCGGTTTCGGCGATCGCTTTTACCCGGGGCTTGATGAAGCTTTCATTCGCAATCCAGATAAATCAGGGTTGCCTAAACCCCCTGTTTCAACCCTCCGCGAAGCCTGGAAAAAAGTAAGTGAAACCCTGCAACAGCATATTGACGCGATGGAGCCTGATGCATGGTTCGCGAGGCACAATTCAGTATCCGAAGAGGATTTTGCCAAAGAGCCTCATCGCAATAAGCTGAATATCATTATCAATCGTACAAACCATTTAAGTACGCATTACGGCCAGCTGCTCTATCTTTCGAAATAATCAGAATCCGTCAAACACAAACTTTTCCTTTTTAACCGGTTTGCGTGGCAGCATATCCGGCCGATTGGCTGCCTGGTATACAAATGAGGCCACAATTGCTGCGGCCTGCTTCAGGTCGTCAATCTGCAGGTATTCGTAGGTGTCCATATTGGTATGATGCGTTTTAGACTCGTAATCCAGCGGGTCCTGGATGAACTGGAAACCCGGTATGCCCACCCAGTCAAACGACAGGTGATCGGTTGAGCCGGTATTGCTCATGGTTACCGTTTGGGCGCCGAGATCGTGAAAAGGGGTCAGCCATTGTTCAAATATCGGTTTTGCCTGGGCGTTGCCCTGCGCATAGATGCCCCTGATCTTACCCGAGCCGTTATCGAGGTTGAAATAAGCTGATACTTTAGCCTGTTCGGGTTTGATATCGCCGGTTTCGGCATTGCCATAATGCTTTTTTACATAGCCATAAGAGCCTATCAGCCCTTCCTCTTCGCCTCCCCACAATACAATTCGGACGGTCCGTTTTGGCTGCAGGTGCAGCGAATCAAGCAAACGAACGGCCTCCATCATCACAATACATCCCGCGCCATTATCGGTGGCCCCGGTGCCGGCGTTCCACGAATCCATGTGCCCGCCCAGCATCACCAACTGCGCTTTCAAAGTGGGGTCGCTGCCGGGTATTTCGGCCACTACATTATAGCCTTTGGTGTCGTCGCTGTAAAACTTGCCCCTGATATTTAAAGCAAGCTCCACATTATGCCCCGAACTTACGAGGCGTTTGATCTTTAACCCATCTACCCCTGATATCACAACCTGGGGCAAGGTTTCCGGCGCACCAACTTTAAATCCCGAAAACGCCTGCACGGTTACCGTGCCATCGCGCCCATTGGCGGTTAGCAGCGCCAAAGCCCCTGCATCCTTTAATTTCATAAGCCACCTGTCCTGCGTAGCCAGTATTTTCATATAGCCATCTATCAGGCTTCGGGCGATCATGTAGGTGTCGGGCATTTTCATCAATTCGCTATCGGTGAGCCGTGTTGAGAATGGCTTGAAGTCGCCGTCTACCTGCTTACGGTCACTGTTCAGGAACACGATCTTGCCCTTATAATCCGCAAGGTGTTTGGTCATATAAGCCGAATCAGAAAGATATTTGGAAGACAACAACGCAACCTGTGCCCTGATCTCGCCATTAGTATTAGAGCTCCATGGAATGGCATATCCAATCACCGCCGATGCATAAGGTGCGGTCATTTTTATACTGAACGCTTCCGGTTCCCAGCCCCGGCCGTACTCGCCCCATGGTTCCAGGGTGGCATTGACCATTCCCCAGCTTTTCATTGTAGCAACGGCCCATTTGCCGGCGCGGAAATATCCGGGTGAATTGGTTAGCCTGGGTCCGGCCACATCCGTCAGGTAATGCGCTATCCAGGGGATATGCGAATTGCTCATTTCCGCATTGCGGATCTTGCGGAAAGCGGCGGTATCTACCATTTCCTGGGCAAATAACTGGGCACAAATGGATGAGGATAATACCAGTGCCGTGATGCGGGCCGTAAATTTCATAGCGGGGATTTTAAGATCAGATAATACTTAAAATTAAAACAGATTTTTTAAAATGGGTGCCTCTTGCAGGAAAATAATTTATTTGTGTATTATTGACACCGTAGAATGTAACATTCTTTTTACCAGGCACGTTTAATGGGTTACCTTAACTAATTGAATGAAGAAGATATTGATTATTGAAGACGAGAAGGATATTCTCGATCTGGCCACCATGATACTGGAGGACGAAGGCTACGAAGTGTCGGGTATATCAGAATACCCCGGTTTTGAAAGCAAGGTGAATGCATCTGGCGCCCACCTGGTACTGCTCGATCTGAATCTGCGCGGCTTCCACGGAGCAGACATATGCAGGTACATTAAAGATAATGACAACCTGAAGCAAACGTCGGTGGTTTTAATGTCGGCAAACAGGGATGTTAGCATCGTAAAAGAAGAGGCGGGTGCTGATGGCTATATCAGCAAGCCATTTGATCTGACCGACTTCATCAATACTGTAAAATTATATATCAATAAAAGCGGTTTGCTTGCTTGAATCAGCTGATCGGCGCATCATGATGGTGTTATGAGCTGAATATTTACAAAAAATTGAATCGAAAGTATTCTTTTGTAAATAAATTCTTAATAAAACTTTTCAACCGCTAATAATTTCTAAAAATTTATTGAATTTTTCTTGATTTCTGTTTGAATTTTTGATATTTTCGAAAATAATGAACAGATCGGTTAAATATTTTCTGATTATTGGCTTGTTTCTTTGCGCAAAACAAAATTTTGCCGAAAATAAAGCAACAATTCGCGAATGCAGCCGATTTTATGCCGAAAATGCTAAAAATACGCCCGCTTACCAGGATCATGCCTATGAACCGGAGATTAATGCGGCGCTTTTTAGCCCGATAAGCCTTTTACAAATATCCCGCACACAGCCTACCCGGTCGGTGCATTTTGCCCGCGTACTTTTTGTAAGCGTTTACAAATTCAGTTCCGAGCTGCAGGCTGTGGCAAATAAATTCTACAGCAGCAACGGGGGTTCCTCCGCGAAGCTGAAACTCATCCTCTTTCCTTTCCACGCCTTCTGGTAATACCTGCCCGTATAAAATTTGATTTGAACGATAAAGTCCCTGGTACGTGTTGCCGGGGACTTATTTAGTTTGCCGGTATTTCCATTGTGCCTGGCGTGGCATACGCATGCCCAGGCTATTCATTCACATTAACCTCTCTGCATTCCAAATGAAAAAATATATACCTTTTGGCGTACTGGTATTGATCGTAATACTGGCGCTTATATATCCCTCGATACAGGTCGCGGGCGGCGACGCCTCAAAAATAAGCAGTGGCGATACTGCATGGCTTTTGACAGCCACCGCCCTGGTGTTGATCATGACTCCCGGCCTTGCCTTCTTTTACGGCGGTATGGTGAGCAAAAAAAATGTCCTTTCAACCATGCTGCAAAGCTTTGTTTGTATGGGCGTCATCACCGTTATATGGGTCATCTTCGGTTTCAGCCTTGCTTTCGGCGATGATGCCTGGGGCGGCGTCATCGGCAATCCTTCCACTTTTTTTATGATGAAGGGCATGCTGGGCAATGCTGCCTGGAAGCTTGCCCCCACGGTGCCGCTGGTCCTGTTCGCCATGTTCCAGCTTAAATTTGCGGTTATCACCCCCGCGCTCATTACAGGAGCTTTTGCCGAACGTATCCGCTTCAATTCGTACGTGATCTTTTTGTGCCTTTTTTGTGTTATTATTTATGCGCCGCTGGCACATGCGGTATGGCATCCCGACGGTATCCTTTTTAAAGCGGGGGTGCTCGATTTTGCAGGTGGGACCGTTGTGCATATGTCGGCCGGATGGGCCGCACTGGCTTCGGCGCTATACCTAAAGCAGCGGCATGATCCTGCGCATTCGCCTGCCCGTATCAGCTATGTGATGCTGGGAACAGGATTGCTTTGGTTCGGATGGTTTGGCTTTAATGCAGGATCAGCATTAAGCTCAGGCACATTGGCGTCGACGGCTTTGGCGACTACTACAACCGCGTCAGCAGCCGCTGCCATGTCTTGGGTGTTCTTTGATATCCTGCGGGGCAGGAAGCCGTCATTGATGGGTTCATGTATCGGTGCGGTGGTTGGCCTGGTGGCAATTACTCCGGCCGCAGGTTTTGTCAGCATTCCGCATTCGCTTATTATAGGCATTGTAGCCGCTATGGTGAGTAACCTGGTTGTGCTATGGCGCAGTAAAACCAATATTGACGATACGCTGGATGTATTCCCCTGTCACGGCGTGGGCGGTATGGTGGGTATGCTGCTCACCGCCGTATTTGCACATACTAACGTCAACAGCGGGAACACCACGGGCAACGGATTATACTATGGCGAAACGCACTTGTTTTTCGTGCACCTGGTGGCATTGGTGGCGGTTTCGGCGTTTGCATTTTTTGGTTCCCTGTTACTGCTGAAGGTAACCGACATGATCAGCCCGCTGCGTGTTTCAGTAGCTGACGAGATTACCGGTCTCGATATAACACAGCATGATGAAGTATTGTAAAATAGCCAGACTGTAGTGAAAGAATAAAGGCCGGTTGGTGAGAAATCCGGCCTTATTCTTTACTATAATTCTATATGCAACTCATCTGCACATTCGCACATCCACTCATCTGCACATTCGCACATCCACTCATCTGCATATCAACGAGGTTCTTCATATCCGCCCACGCGTCCAAAATGCCTTTCATGCTCAATACCCGCATCGGTACCGAACGGGTGCCCGCCGAAACCATTACGCATCATGGCGATAGCCCTGGGAGAAGTATGGTCCGCATCCCGCGAGGCGATCAGCTGCATTACCGACTGCGCAATAACCGGTATCGAAACCTCCATCCGCATGGCGTCGCTCACCAGCCAGTTTACTTCGCCGGTGTCTTCCACATAAGAGGGTACATTAAAACCTTGTTTTTCGTCGTACAGTTGTTTCATCAATTCGATGAGCCAGCTGCGTACCACCGAGCCGTGATTCCAGGTATACAGTATTTCGCTGATGTTGAGCTTTTCGCGGTAGTGTTCCAGCAGGTCCATTCCCTCGCCAATGGCCTGCAACATGCCGAATTCGATGCCGTTGTGAACCAGCTTCACAAAGTGCCCCGATCCAGATGCGCCGCAATGGGTATAGCCGTTGGGTACAGACAGGTCTTTCAATAAGCCTTCCACATGGCTCACGGCCTCCTTATCGCCGCCGATCATAAAACATGCGCCATTACGTGCACCGCTGGTACCCCCGCTGGTTCCGCAGTCAATCAGGTATAAGCCCTGTTCTTTCAGTTTTTCAGCCCGGCGAATACTGTCGCCCCAATAAGAGTTACCGCCGTCAATAATGATATCGCCTTTTTCGAGCAGGGGAGTAAGCTGGCCGATCACGATATCGACCGCTTTGCCAGCCGGGATATAGATAAATATTTTACGCGGTTTGGGCAGTTGATGGATAAGCGCGCCGAGGCTCTCGGCAAATACCAGGTTTTGCTGTGAAATGCCTGCGGGTGTATGCATATCGTACCCGATGATGTGGTAACCCTTGTCAGTTGCCTGGAGTGCCAGGTTGAGCCCCATTTTGCCGAGGCCGATGATGCCGTATGTCTCCATAGTATGGTAAATTCTAAATGCTAAACTCTAAATTCTAAGCTTTAAATCCTAAACGAGCCACAAGTTAACCAATCACAAGTTAACTAATCAGCCAATCACCGCATTTAAGATCAACACCCCTGTGATACCAATGATGGAAACTGTTGTCTCCATCACTGTCCATGAGCGAAGGGTGTCCTTGATCGAAAGGTTGAAATACTCTTTAAACAGCCAGAAGCCGCCATCGTTCAGGTGCGAGCAGGTGAGGCTGCCGGCGCCGATGGCCAGTACCATCAGGTTGGGGTTGATTGATGGATCATGTAATACAAGTCCCGACATGATGCCCGCCGTGGTCAACCCCGCTACCGTCGCCGAACCCAGGCTTATGCGGATGATAGCGGCAATGAGCCAGCCCAGTACAAGCGGCGGCAGGTTGAATCCTTTCAGCGTATCGGCAATTTCTTTGGCTGCCCCGCTGTCGGTCAATACGCCTTTGAAGGCTCCTGATCCTGCTACGATGAGCAGGATGAGCGACACATCTTTTACCGCGTGTGAGCAATGGCTCCCGATATGTTTCAGGTCTACTCCCTGTTTGATACCCATCGTATAGGTAGCAACTAAAAGCGATATCAGCATCACAATAGGGGCATCGCCTATGAAAGCGATGATGCGATGAACCATACCCTGGCTGTGATCGAGGTTAAGGTAAACGGTGGTGCTCATCAGCAACATTACAGGAAGTAAGGCGGTAAAAAAGCTGTTAAAGGCGCCGGGCAACTTGTCATCAGGCATTTCCTCCGCTCTAAAGGTGGCAAGGGGTTGCGCGTCGATATTCTTTAAGGTTCGCGAAAGCAGCGGGCCGGCAATGATAATAGCCGGGATAGCCAAGGTAAGCCCATACATCAGCGTTTTGCCCATATCGGCATGGAAGGCGTTGACAAGACCGGTAGGAGACGGGTGTGGTGGCAGAAAGCCATGCGTTACCGATAGCGCCGCCAGCATGGGCAGACCAATATAAACTGCGTGCAGCTTGTACCGGTAAACCACCGAAAAAATAAGCGGTATCATCAATACGAAGCCGGTCTCGTAAAACAATGGTATTCCAATTATAAACCCCACCAAAACCAGCGCCCATTGGATATATTTTAAACCGAAGCCATTGACCAGTACACTCGCTATTTTTTGCGCGGCTCCGCTCGTCGCGACCAGCTTGCCGATCATCGCTCCGACACAAATCGTGATGGCAATACCGCCGAAGGTATTGCCTAATCCGTTCTCGACTGACTTTGTCACTTTTTCCAATGGAATTCCCAATAATAAGCCGCCGGTAAGCGACACGATTAAGAAAGTGATAAATGGATTTATTTTCAACCAGCTCACTAATAATACAAGCAGGACAATACAAAAAAGGATCTTTAATAATACCATCGGGAAATAGCTATTTAGGTCGCTGATGCTGTTTGGCTAAATGTAATAACATTAATTTGGTTTTTTAATGAAGCTTGCAAATGCTATAAATTATCTTCATAGATTAGTGTCAAAATCAACCATTATGAAACTGATACCCTACCTGCATTTTAATGGCAATTGCGAAGAAGTATTAAATGCTTATATTAATATTCTCGATGGGAGCGGCCAGGTTGTCGCTCGTTTTGGCGATAACCCCGCATATCCTGTACCTGAAGAGCATAAAAACAGGGTAATGCATGCCAGCCTGCAGTTTGACGATAATGTTATCATGTTGTCGGATAGTATGCCCGGTCATCAGGTTATACACGGGAACGGGGTTAACCTGAGTATCAACCATAGTGACGAAGAACGCATACGCAGGATATTTGCAAAACTGGCTGATGGCGGTCAGATCACGATGCCGCTGGAAAAACAATTTTGGGGAGCCCTGTTTGGGCAAGTGATCGATAAATTCGATATACGCTGGATGATCAGCTGCCCGTAATATGTACGCCATAGCGCATCAGGTTTGGATAAACGCCTCCAGCGAAGCCGACTAAAAAACGCCGGATCTTTTGGCTATTTATTCAAAATCACCCTAAAGTATGAGCCAGGGCTCAAAGCGGTTCGGTAATTTTACATCGATAAACACAAACAAAACTACTATATGGCAAAAGTAACAGGCATCGGCGGCATATTTTTTAAATGCGATGATCCGAAACAAATGAAAGAATGGTACGCCAAAAATCTAGGCCTGCCAACCAGTGATTACGGCACCAACTTCGAGTGGCAACGGGAAGACGGGAGCAAAGGCTCCACGGTTTGGAGTCCCTTTTCTGCCACTACCAAATATTTCGACCCATCCAAAAAAGAGTACATGATCAATTATATCGTGGACGACCTTGAAGCGTTAGTGGAGGAGCTTAGGGCAGGCGGGGTGACTATTGTAGATGAGATCGCCTCTTACGAATATGGTAAATTCGTGCATATACTTGACCCTGAAGGTAATAAAATAGAGCTTTGGGAAATAGCTGCTGGGTAGGTTATTAGTTCATGGTTGATGGATCATAGTTTATAGGAGGCTTTTGAATTATTTTGATCTGTAGCTGGAATATTTTTTCATCATCTCTTCGGTCGATTTTGTCAAACCTTTTCTTGCTTGTTCTTGCCCGAGTTTTATGACCTCTATAACGTAATTAGGTAATTCTTTAGAAGACGGCTTTAAATTCTTATCGCTCATAAACAAATTTACTATTCTTCCATCGTCTGTGTCCTCACAGACGATGTTTTTTGTCCCAACCCGAACATTTGATCGTCATTCTCTCAAAACGATTAACTCAAATTTTAACAATCCTGTTATATTAATAACGAAAAATAGGAACGATCTTCGGCGTTCCGTTACGCGGATATTTTATGACACGTAAACGCTATATATTCCTGGTGCTGATCCTCGGTATGCTCATCGCGCTCAGCCCGTTCTCTATCGATATGTACCTGCCTGCATTCGGCGATATTGCTGATTCGCTGCACGTCAAGAGTGCACAGGTTGCCCAATCACTGTCAAGTTATTTTATCGGCCTGGCTTTCGGCCAACTGCTTTACGGTCCACTCATGGATAGGTTTGGCCGTAAGGTGCCGCTCTATTTTGGGTTAGGGCTCTATATTGTTGCCTCCGTTGGCTGCTTCCTTTCAGGATCGTTGCAGATGCTGATCGTGATGCGGCTATTCCAGGCTCTTGGTGGCTGTGCGGCACAAGTTGCCTGTATTGCGATGGTGCGCGATCTATTCCCGGTAAAAGATATAGCCAAAGTATACGCACTTCTTTTTGTGGTGCTCGGTGCATCGCCGCTACTGGCACCAACCGCCGGCAGTTATCTTACGCTTGCTTTTGGCTGGCAGTCGGTATTTATTGTGTTGCTTGCCATCGCTGTACTGGTGCTGCTCGCTTCTGTATTTTTCCTGCCAGAGAGTTATAAACCCGATAAGTCTTATTCGCTCAAACCCGGCCCGATCATCGGCAATTTTATTACCGTTATCCGCAACCCGCAATTTTATACTTACGCTATTTCCGGCGCAGTAGCCTTTTGCGGACTATTTGCCTACGTAGCCGGCTCACCGCTGGTATTTATAGATGTTTTTGGTTTGGGTAAACGCGAATTCGGCTGGGTATTTGCCGGGATAGCCGCCGGATTTATCGGCGCGGGCCAGGTAAACAGTTTGCTGCTTAAACGCTTCAAAAGCGAGCAGATAGTCCCGGTATCGGTCATCGGCCAGTTTTTATTATCGGCTATTTTCCTGGTGGGCGCCCTCAGCGGCTGGTTCGGCCTGGCGGGCACCATTGTCATGATCTTCCTGACCTTGTTTTGCGTCGGAATGACCAACCCCAATGCCTCGGCGCTGTCGATGGCGCCCTTCACCCGCAATGCTGGGGTAGCTTCGGCTTTGCTTGGCGCCATGCAACTGGGCCTTGGCGCGGCCTCATCATCTGCGGTAAGTATATTCAATGGCAAATCCACGGTGCCGCTGGCGGCCATTATGGCCGCATCCGCAACCATCGCCTTAACCATCCTGTTTATCGGCCGAAGAAATATCGTGGAGAGGGTGGAGTCTGACCCGGAAGCTGTTGGCGTTGCGCATTAATTTTAGTCAATAGGCCATAGACCATAGTCGATAGCAAGGCATTTGCAACTATGGTCTATGGACCATTGACTATGGACTATACGCTCCCCAGCACCTCATCAATAATTCCAAACTCTTTCGCCTCGGGTGCCACCATCCAGAAATCGCGGTCGGATACATCGTGTATCTTCTGGTATTCCTGTCCGCTGTGTTTGGCTAAAATGGTATAAAGTTCCTTTTTAACTTTAAGTACTTCACGGGCAGTGATCTCGATGTCTGATGCCTGACCCTGTACACCACCCAAAGGCTGATGCAGCATCACACGTGAGTGGGTGAGCGCCGCCCGTTTGCCCTTTGCTCCCGAACATAGTAATACCGCGGCCATCGACGCCGCCATGCCGGTGCAAATAGTGCCCACGTCAGGGCTGATGAGGTGCATCGTATCATAAATGCCGAATCCCGCGTACACCGAGCCACCGGGCGAATTGATATACATCTGTATATCGCGTTTTGCATCCGCCGATTGCAGGAACAATAGCTGCGCCTGGATGATATTGGCGATGTTATCATCAACGGCTGCGCCCAGGAAAATAATTCGATCCATCATGAGGCGCGAAAATACATCCATTTGCGCCATACGCATCTCACGCTCTTCGATGATATAAGGCGTCATGGCATAAATGCTGCTTTCGGTCTTTGAAATGTATTGGTCCACTACTAAACTTTGGACATGGCAATGCCCTACCGCATATTTGCGGAACTCTCCCTTATTGATATTCATAATGCTATGTGTTTATTTTTTCGTGAACAGGCTCATGATCTTTTGCCTGAAACTTTTATGCCGCCCTTCGCTGAACAATTTTTGATGAACAGATTCTATCTCCTGCCGTAACTGGTCGCGGCCGTATGATTTGATGATATGGTAAGTTTTTTGCTGCCACAAAACCTTTTCCTTCAGTTCGGGGTCAAGCAGCATCTTAGCCTCAAATATCAGCGCCTCGCCGGTATCCGAACGTTGCAGCAAATGCGCCTCTATTTGCTCGGTCTCAATCAAGGAAGTCCTCATAGGTCAATGCTTTTTCTTTAACGGTTTCCCTAACTTTTTCGAGGCATTTGTATTTCTGCACGGTAGCCGAGCGCACTCCCGAAAAGCCAAATGTTTCGGCAATTTCATTCAAAGGCTGCTGATCGTAATAAAACGAGCGAAGCAGATCCATGCATTTTTTACCGGCGGTTTGCAGAAAGTTTAATAGTTTATTATCAGATACATGCGACTCAACTTCCGATTCAACATCTAAATGACCAATCGGCACATTCGTCAGGTTGGTTCTGAATTTTTTGAGCCATAAGTGTTTTGCTATTCCCGCCAGGTAAGCTTTTTCATTAGTATTTATATTGCAGGAGCCTGCGATAGCCTTTTCGTAATAGATCAACAGCGCATCCTGGAAAATATCCTTAGCCTCCTCAAATGTACCGCCCATTTTGGCAACGTATTTGGCTACTGAAGGGAACACGCTTTTATATAAACTGATAAACAGCATTTCTCTTTCTTCAGCATTACAGATCGAAACTTTTTCTTCCGGCATTTGCTTGTCGTTTATTACCATGTGTGGATTACCCGGCAATTATCACCCTAATTTACAATTTTTATTTCGACGCTTTTGAGCAGGTTGAAGTACGAATGGCGTAAATGTGCCTTTTTTTGTCGCGGATTGCCTCTTGCTGAGAGATATAAAGTCTTTTATTTTTGATACCAAAGCCAATCAAATGAGAAATCTGATCTATGCCATCAACCTGAGTGCAGATGGCTGCTGCGACCATACCAAAGTTGATGGTAGCGAAGAGATGCTGGAGTATTATACAAACCTGTTTCAGGATGTCGACCTGATCGTTTACGGACGTAAAACCTACGAGCTGATGATCCCTTACTGGCCGGAGGTTATAACAGACCCGACCTCTTCAAAAGCTGAGGTTGATTTTGCGCAAGCATTTGGCGCTATCGATAAAGTTGTTTTTTCAAGGACATTGGATAAGGTCGAAGATAATGCAAGAATTGTGCGGGAAAACCTCGCCGATGAGATCCTGAAACTGAAAAAGCAACCCGGTAAAAAAATTTCAGTCGGTGGTGTAGATCTGCCTGAACAGCTCATAGCGCTTGGACTGGTCGATGAATTTTATTTTGTAGTTCATCCGGTTATTGCCGGAGAGGGAAGACGTTTGCTGGGAGGTACCGGTCTGCAGGAGCGGTTAAAATTAAAGCTGGTTGATTCAAAGGTTCTTAAATCGGGATATGTGGCGCTTCATTATTTGAAATAATGAAGGGAGAATCTGCAACGATCACCATTAATTTTCATCTAATTTAGCGTACTCATCCAGTATTTTATATTCACCTTTCTTATTCACCGCTATATATGCCGGAACGCCGATATCGGTTAATGGTATGGTAATAGAATAACCAAAGATAATGCCGTCATATTGTTTATAATAGCCTTCGAAACGGGCATCGAATATAATGGCGTATTTTCTTTCCTCTGGATTAAGGACACGGTTAAAGTCGCTTTTCTTAAAGATCTTATTGATGATCGTGTCCTTATTTTTCATAATTACGACTTGCGTCGCGAAACTATGGGTTACAAAATCTTTGGTTGTGTCGCCTCCCCATAGATATCTTTTTGGAACGATAACCTTGTTATCCTTTAGGCAATAATATTTTTCATGCACATGCAAGCTATCACCGCCTACTATTATGGTTGTATCGATGCGTTCAATCTTGTCGTACTTTGAAAGCAAATCAGCTTTAACCTCGTCAAAAGTTGGTTCCACGTCGGTACTGTCATTTGGTTCATTTTTCGCCACTGTTGAAGCAATCACGTGCTGTTTATCACTATCGGGCTTTGGTTTAACCGCCACTGCTGCTGATTGAGACGCCGGTTTTTCGGTGCATGAGCATAGTAACAAGAGTGATAAGGCAAAGGGTAGGAATCGGTTCATATTATCGAAATTAATGAATTTCTGAAGCAAAGCGGATACCTGTAAGAGTTTATGAAATAACTGCTACTGCAACTGCTACTTTCCCTTCACAGCCGTCACCAGCGAGCCTTCTTCGCCCGTTGTTTCAAAAACAATGTCCTTATCGGTGATCTTCGTAACCACCATCGGAAACACCCGGGTTTGCCCGCCGGCTAATATCTCTTTGTATTGAATACTATCACCCGATACGGTATAACTGCCCCGCGATAAAATTCCACCTCCCCACCACATTTGCAAACTATCTTTGCTAAACAGGATGTACGGCTTCTGTATCTTTAATTCATCACTTTTTACACTGTCGGGCGGGTGGGCGAAAGGGTTCTCCACTTTAATGTAATTCCACTTGCCGTAAAGTTTATCAGTGGTCAGTTTTATCTTCTCTTTGCACGACGCCAGCGCTAAACCAGCCGCGAAAATGATCAAAATATTCCGGAGCATAATGCTGATTAATTGAGTTTAAACATAACCATTATTCGCTGTTTCCCGCGATTGTTGAGAAATATTTATGACGCATTAATTGTCAATCCGATAGTCAAAAAGCATATTTGATGACCTGAAAATATTATCATAATGTGTAACAATTGTAACGGAAGGAGTCTAATAGTCACTATATAGCTAAGGACTCAACAAAAGCTGTAAGTATTGTGAGGACCCGATCCTTAAGGGTTCCGTTAAAAAATCTAAACAAAAAAAATGAACAATTTATTGCTGCAAGTGATGTGGTGGGCAGTGCCTGTCATCATCCTCCTACTGATGTACAAGTTTGTACTTCGGGTGTTTTTTGGTATGGTTATCGTACCCGATGACCGTATTGGTTTGGTTGTAAAAAAGTATGTGCTTTCGGGCAACAAACGCCTGCCCGACGGCCGCATTATCGCCACCAATGGCGAGGCCGGTATGCAGGCCAAAGCGCTGGCGCCGGGCTTATACTGGGGTATGTGGCCGTGGCAGTATTCGGTTACCATGGCGCCGTTTACCATCATCGAGCAAAATAAGCTCGGCCTGGTAAAGGCCAAGGACGGTGCATCTATGGATACCGGTCGCGTACTGGGCAAGCCTGTTGAATGTGATAAGTTCCAGGACGCTACGGCCTTTTTGGAAAACAACGGGCAAAAAGGTCCGCAGGCTGCATTTTTAACGCCGGGTAACTATCGTATCAACAACTTTTTGTTCGAGGTGGAAATGGTGCCCATTACCCAGGTTCAGGAAAACAAAGTAGGTATTATTACTACGCTTGACGGTGAGCCTTTGGATAAGGGCGAAATTGCGGGCAGCTCAGTTGCAGGTCACAAAAACTTCCAGGACCCGATTGCCTTTATCAATGCCGGCGGCCGCAAAGGTTTGCAGGAAGACGTGATCCTGGCCGGTACTTATTACCTGAACCCGTGGTTTGTGCTGGTGGAGCAGGTAGACATGATCTACATACCTATTGGGTATGTGGGCGTGGTTAACTCTTTCGTCGGCCCTGAAGGAAAAGATACCAGTGGTGATAGCTTTAAACACGGCAACATTGTAAATAAAAACCAGAAAGGTGTTTGGGACGAGCCGCTCGACCCCGGTAAGCACCCCGTCAATATTTATACCCATGCGGTTGAGGTTGTACCAACAACCAACATCGTGCTTAACTGGGCTAATAGCCGCACGGAGGCGCATGAGCTGGATAAAAACCTGAGCACCATCACCGTGCGTTCATCTGACGGTTTTACCTTCAACCTCGACGTGTCGCAGATCATCCACATACCGCGCAATGAGGCGCCAAAGGTGATCGCACGTTTCGGTAATATGAAGAACCTGGTATCGCAGGTACTGGAGCCAACCATCGCCAACTATTTCCGTAACTCGGCGCAAAAGAGCGATGTGATCGAGTTCCTGGCAAACCGTGTGCAAAGGCAAACGGATGCTAAGGATCATATCAGCAAAGTTTTGAGCGACTATAACGTGGTGGGTGTGGATACCCTTATCGGTGACATTGTGCCTCCGGAAGCGCTGATGAAAACCCTCACTGACCGTAAATTAGCCGAACAGGAAAGGATCACTTACGAGATACAGCGCAACGCCCAGGTAGAGCGCAAAGAGTTTGAAAGCGCCAAAGCCGGCGCCGATATGCAGCCGGAGGTTGTAAAATCGACACGCCAGGTGGAAATAAACACGCAACTGGCTTCTTCAAAAGTTGCCATTGCTAAAGGTGAGGCTGAGTCGAAAACCATCAATGCAGAAGCTGACGCCAAGGTGAAAACCATTAACGCCAAGGCCGACGCCGAAGTGAAGACGGTTAACGCAACTGCCGATGCCAACGCTACATCGGTAAACGGTACCGCTGAGGCGGCCAAGATCAAGGCTATCGGTTTGGCCGAAGCCGAAGTTACCAAGCAGAAAACCCAGGCCATGGGTTCCGAACAATACGCTATTGTGCGTGTTGCGGAAACACTGGCCAGCAACCATATCAAATTGGTTCCTGATATCCTGGTAAGCGGCAAAACCGGCGAAGGTAATGGCATGATAGATGCCCTTATTGGTAATGAAATGCTGAAAAAGCTGCAGGCTGAAAGCGAAAAGCAAAAGGATCAGCCTAAGAAGAAGGATGATGGTTCTGATAATAGAACTGAATAAACACTTCCTTTAAATTGATTTGACAGCGATGGACGAAGGTCCATCGCTTTTTTTGCCCCCTCCAAATTGTCATCCTGAGTGATAACGAAGAATCTTATTCAACAATGCAGTTGGCCGATTTGCATTGGCGGCCATGCACAGTCGACAAGATGCTTCACTACGTTCAGCATGAACTGTGTTTAAAAGCAAATATATTTTGAATAATTTTCATTGTATTTAGTTTGATTAGTTGCTATTGCAAAAGCCTGCTTAAGCAATTTATTAGCTACAGCAATTAGAGCCAGCAATTTAGCCTTTCCTTTTGCCAGAAGCCTTTCGTAAAGTTCACGACAAGCGTTATTACATCGCTTGGCACTCCAGGAACAGATATACAACATAGCCCTTATCCTGGACATTCCCATCTTGCATATCCTTGCCTTACCTTTTACACTTGTTCCTGATTCGAATATCCTGGGGCACAAACCAATATATGAACTTAGCTTCCGGTAATCATCAAATCGGTTAAAACCGCCGCTGAGTACGATCAGCATCATTGCCGTTTTTTTACCCATGCCTGGTATGCTTTGTAAGTTGATAAGCATAGCTGAATAATGCGCTTCTGCTATTTGTTGCATTTCTTCCGTTAGCTTATTTATTAGAACTTGCTTATGAATCAGTTCTTTACTGATTATTCCCTCCAATTGTCTATCAAGCATACCGCTACTGATGAAACTCCCCAGTTGATTACTTAATGCGGTGTATTCTTTATTCAGATTAAACATCAAGGCCTCCATTTGCTGTAAAGTGATTACATGCTGCTGTGGTGGTTGCCATAGGACAGGCTTCTCTGCTTTGCCGTATTCTGCTATCATACGCGCATCCTTTTTGTCTGTCTTTGCCCTTGACATCCGCATCTGGCAGAAACGGCGGATCACCAACGGATTGATCACACTTACTCTAATGCCTTTGGTATTCAGGTAACACGCCAGTCTTAGATAATACGGACCTGATGCCTCCATCAATACTTGATTTTCAATACAAAGCACTTTCAGCAAGGCATCAAAGCCTAAAGCATCATTGCTGAATTTATAGTAACGATACTGTTCGCCATTGGGAACAGCTACATCAAAGAACGATTTTGAAATGTCAATACCAGCGTAATTAGTTTGTGATTGCATAACTTTGTTTTAAGAGATAATAAAAAGTAGAAGATTGCTTACCTGCTTATCAATCCTGCATTCAGGCTCATGGCCTAATGAACTGTTCAAGCTCTAAGCAAGGGGGTAAAGGGATTAGCATGCTGAACAGCCTTTCCAGAGGCTAATGACAAAGCTTAATCTTTTCTCTTTACCCTTTTCTTCTGCAATTAAATTATTCCTTATCTGCTATTATTGCAACTCCCCGCAAACATAGGATGACAAGTTTTTTAGATATTGGCAAGAGGTTGATAATCAAAATTATTATAGATAATATTGAATCAATCAAACCAAAACCAATGATTTACGGCCGCATTTTTATTCATGCCTTTTTTACAGGTGCGTTTTTTTGTTTTGCCGAACGGCTTTCTGCTCAGGAACTTTACTCCGCACCAAAAGGAGCGCGATCAAAAGTAAGCAGCTTTGAAAACCTCAATGGCGTAAAGGGAAATGGCGGGAAAACAAACCACACCGGAAAAGGCAATGCGTTTGAATCGCTTGCCGCAGGGGAAACCAAATCCCTGTTGGTTACGCATTCAGCCGGTATCATACAGCGTATCTGGATTACGCTAAACGATCGTTCGCCGGAAATGCTGCGCTCGTTGCGTTTGAGAATGTATTGGGATGGCGCTACCAAGCCGGCCGTCGACGTACCCTTTGGTGACTTTTTCTGTGCGGGAGTTGGTCAGCCTATAGCGTTTCAGTCGGCGTTCTTTACCGATCCCGAGGGCCGCAGCTTCAATAGCTACATCCCGATGCCGTTTAGGAAGGGAGCGAAAATAACGCTGACCAACGAAAGTAAGAACAACCTGAACCTGTTGTTTTTTGATGTCGATTATGTGGAACTGCCGCAACCTCCTGCCGATATGCTCTACTTCCATGCCTGCTGGAACAGGGTCATACATTCCGTTCCCGGCAAGGATTTTGAAATGCTGCCGACCATAACCGGTCGCGGACGATTTTTGGGCGTATACGTGGGTATCAATGTGGATGCAGCCTATGGTCATACCTGGTGGGGAGAGGGCGAGGTAAAGATGTATATTGACGGCGATACCAAATATCCCACAATCAACGGTACCGGATCAGAAGATTATATCGGAACCGGCTGGGGAGAAGGCGTGTTCACGCATTTATATCAGGGTTGCACAGTAGCCGATACCAGCAAACGTCAATATGCATTTTACCGGTTCCATGTACCTGATGCGGTTTATTTCAACGCAAATTTTAAAGCTGCCATACAGGAAATAGGGGGTGGAGATGATGCCGAGGTAAAGGCCATCGCTGCAAAAGGCGTACCGCTGATTCCCGTATCAGTAGCGGGCGATCACGGCTTTACGCGCCTGATGGATAAGCCGGTGGCATTAACCGATGGTAACTTCCCCAAAGGCTGGGTCAACTTTTACAGGGTGGACGATTACGCCGCAACGGCCTATTTTTATCTGGATAAGCCGGTAAGCGGGTTAAAGGAGCTGGCGGGTGTGGACGAACGGGTGAAGTAATTTTACTTGTTATTCTGAGCGATAGCGAAGAATCTTATTCGGCTATGCATTAACGGTATTGCAATGCGTGCTACCTGTCGCTTTGATAAGATTTTTCGCTTGCACAACCCAAGCAATTCCCGCTCAAGAGAATAGTTCTTCACTACGTTCAGAATGACAACCGGGATTTAAAAAGCGGTCTCACCAGGTTTTTGAATCGCCGGCTTCCCCACTTCCACCAATTCCTCTTCCAGCACTTCCTCTGCTGATTGTGTCGCATAATTCATTTTCCTGAACCGCCACAACGCAAAAGCCGGCTCCTGCATGCGGTTTATCAGCTTAAAATATTTCGGGAAGTTGTGCACTTCATCCAGCAGTAAGCCGGGTACAATGCCGTTGTTATCCAGTATTTCGCGAATGGTATACTCCTTATCCTTAGCAATCCATATCTCGAAATCGCGCCGTATCTCTTCCGCTTTTTCCGCATCGATACCTGCATCCACACAAATCACTTTATCGCCGGGTTTCATAGTTTTTGTTGTAAAATTGGAAAGTTGCTTTAAAATTGGCTAAAAAGATGGAATTCAGTTGGTCAATAACTTTCCAACTTTTCAACCTTACAACTTTTCAACAATTATTTGCCAGAGGCTTTCTTCAAACTATCCGCCTGTGCTTTGGCTTTCTTTTTAAAGAACCCTTTAAGGAAGAAATTGTGTTGCACAGCTTCCAGATCATCGTTCAGTTTGACTGAGCTTTCCTGCAGGTTGTGAAGCGATGTTCTTACCTGCTCGGCGCCTTTCGGGTCGTTCAGCAGTACGCCTATGGCGTTGTCGGTTGTAGTAAGCTTTTTGGTGGCCTGGTTCAGGTTCTCAATGGATGTATTGGCATTAGTAACCATGTTTTGCAATTGCGCAGCAGTAGCCTTGAACTTGTTGAATACCGTAGTGTCCGTCAGCATATTATCGGCAAGTCCGCCTTTGGTGTTCAGTTTCTTGGTAAACGCATTCAGTTCGGCTGCCATTTGTGATGCAGTTTGGGTGGTGACTTGCAAATTGTGCATGGCCGCTTTCAATTGGTTCGCCATATTGCTGTCGGCCAACAAAGCACCTATGGTGCCTTTGCCTTGCAATATCGCGTGGGTCAGCTGCTTAAAATCGCTGGTGATGGCCACAAAGTTTTCGTTGTTCTTTTGAAAGGTCTTTTCGATGTCGTCCACGGTTAAATCTTTGGCAACTCTCAGCGTATCATCCTCTTTAACCACCGGCGCGTCGGCGGTGCCGCCCTCTATCATGATGATCTTATTGCCAATCAAACCGTCCGAACCTAATTTAACAGTGGCATTAGTATGAATGTACTGCTGTGCATTTTCATCAACATTGAGCCTTACAGACACTTGCGAAATGCCGGTAAACTGCACCTTGGCAATGGTGCCAACCTTAACTCCCGAGAACCAA
>Ga0206934_1080_pt1 | contig 28968 bp, 28 predicted proteins | sample Alteio_BWOrgHeat_16_FD_152932 | JGI IMG/M metagenome (GOLD analysis project Ga0206934, IMG submission 152932) | Enriched cells from forest soil in Barre Woods Harvard Forest LTER site, Petersham, Massachusetts, United States -... | ecosystem: Environmental > Terrestrial > Soil > Temperate forest >...
CTCAACCACAAGTATATATACTATTACAGGCGAAACCGGCACAGGTGGCAGCAACAATATAAGCATGCAGGTAAATCAAAATGTCGCTCCAGCTGTTGATATAAGCGCCAATACAGGCGATACCATCTGCACCGGCAATCCTGTTGTTTTTTCAAGCACTGCTACCAACGGCGGCACTGCGCCCACTTACCAATGGAAGAAAAACGGAACTTCTATTTCCGGGGCAACCAGTGCCAGCTACACGACATCAAGCATTAGCAATGCAGACATATTTACCTGTCTTATGACAAGCAACGCATCTTGCGTTACCATCCCTGCCATAACAAGCAACGCCGCTCCTATGAAAGTTGTAAGCTCTGCAATACCTACCATTACTACTTCTGTAAGCCCGGGCAATAGTATCTGCGCGGGCAGCCCCGCTACATTCTCAAGCCTTGTAGTATATGGAGGCGGAACACCAACTTACCAATGGAAGAAAAACAGCACTAATATCACCGGTGCTACAGGAGCTACCTATACCAGTTCTTCTATCAATAACCATGATACCATAAAATGCGTTGTAACAAGCAGCCTTTCATGTGCGAGCCCAACGACTGCAACCAGTTCTAACATAACGATGGCGGTAACAGCGCTGTCGCTTCCTACCGTTACTATAAGCGCCGGCACAGGCAATACGATATGCGCGGGTAGCTCTGTAACTTTTTCAAGCACAGTTACGAATGGAGGAACTACTCCAACCTACCAATGGAGGAAAAACGGAACAGCCATTACAGGAGCAACAAGCAGCACTTATGCCACTTCTGCTATCAGCAACGGAGATGTTTTCAGGTGTGTAATCACAAGCAACCTTTTCTGTGCAACACCGGCAATAGACAGCAGCAATAGCCTGACAATGATTGTAAACCCAACTGTTTTACCAACGCTCAGCATCACTTCGAGCACAGGGACGGCAGTATGCAGTGGCAGCCCCGTAACATTCTCAACTACCGCTACCAATGCAGGAACCGCTCCAACCTATCAATGGAGGAAAAACGGCACTGCCATCACGGGAGCTACTGCAGCAACTTATACTACTTCTGCAATAAACAACGGAGATATTTTCAGGTGCGTTATTACCAGCAATGCGCAATGCGCCAGCCCTGCTATTGATAGCAGCAACAGTATAACAATGACTGTAAATGCCAACCTGGTACCAACAAGCAGCATTGCTGCAAGCACTGGAAATACTATCTGCGCAGGCAGTTCTGCATCTTTTTCCAACACCGTAGTTAACGGCGGCACCGCACCCTCCTACCAGTGGATGAAAAATGGCACGGCAATTACAGGAGCAACTAACAACACTTATTCCAGCACCACTTTGAGCAATAGTGATATCATCACTTGCAATGTTACCAGCAGCCTGCCCTGCCCTACCCCGGCAACTGTTACAAGTAATAACGTAACAATGACCGTAAATCCCATTATTACACCAACTATTGCTATCGCCTCTAGTCTCGGTGATACTATATGCAGTGGTAATTCTGTTTTATTTTCAAGTGCTATCACCAATGGAGGTACTTCACCATCTTATGTTTGGAAAAAGAATGGCGCCGTTATTTCAGGAGCAACAAGCGCTACTTATACAACTACCACCGCGGTTACAGGAAATATATACAGTTGTGTATTGACAAGCAGCGCAACCTGCGCAACTGTTGCAACAAGTAACGCTGCGACCATGACTGCCATCAGTGCTGCCACTCCGGGTATTATTATTTCTGTTAGTCCGAAAGACACTATATGCAATGGCGGTTCAGTTACATTTTCCAGCACTATTACATACGGCGGGGCAGCCCCAACTTACCAATGGAAGAAAAACGGCAACGTTATAACCGGTGCTACAAGTTCCACTTACACAACGTCCGCCGTTGCAAGCGGTGATGTTTTCAAATGTGTATTAACAAGCGCCCTTTCATGTGCAGGTCCCACAACAGCAACAAGCAATAGCATTACAATGACCGTATTCCCCGTTACAGCGCCAACTATCAGCATAGCTACAAATCATGGCGACAGTATTTGCACCGGGCATGCTATTGCCTTTACAAGCGCCATCACTAATGGCGGGACTTCGCCTTCCTACCAATGGCTGAAAAACGGTAATACAATTGCAGGGGCAAACGGCGCCACTTACAATACTACTACAGCTATCAACGGAGATGCTTTCAGCTGTGTTGTAACAAGCAGCTATTTATGCTCTACGCCTTCGTCCGATACCAGCAACAGCATCACACTTTTAGTAAAACCATTATTAACACCAACTACATCTATTACAGTAAATCCGGGTACCAGCATTTGCCTGGGCGACATTGCTACTTTTAATGCCAACATTACTAATGGCGGTAATGCACCAGGCTACAAGTGGTATAAAAATGGTACTGCCATAGCTGGCGGTATTTATCCTACCATAACTGTGGGATCCATTGCAAACGGTGATGTTATTAAATGTGTCTTAACCAGCAGCGAACAATGCGCAACACCAACAACTGCAGGCAGCAACAATATAAGCATGCAGGTAAATCAAAATGTCGCTCCAGCTGTTGATATTATCGTTAATCCGGGCACTAATATAAGTGCAGGAACAAACGTAAGCTTTACCGCATTCCCTATCAACGGCGGAACAAACCCTGGCTACCAATGGTATTCTAACGGAAATCCTATATCATCGGCTACAAGTGGCACGTATAGCACAAACAATTTGAGCAATGGCCAAAAGATAAGCGTTAAAATGACCAGCAATGCTCAATGTTCTTTACCGCTTTCTGTAACCAGCAGCTCTGATACTATCAGCATAATTGCAACCGGTGTACAACAGGTAAACGGCTCATCTAACCACTTTGTCTTGTACCCTAATCCAACAAACGGTGCATTTACAATAAATGCTTTGGACAAAGGCATACTGCATTTGTATTCTATCTCAGGACAGGAAATGTTCGAAATAGCAATATCCGAAAAAACATCTACAGTGAATTTACCACTGGAAATGGCTAAGGGCGTTTATATAGCCCAATTCATTAACAGCAAAGGCAATGCTTCAGCCATCGTTAGGCTTATTTATCAATAATTAACGTGTCAAAAAAATAATATGAAATTAGTACTCATCAGCTTAGGGTTTTGGTTTAGTGTTGGTATGGGAATTTTGGTTGTGTTACTCATAGCATTCATACTGATAGCATCCAGCACAATTAAGTCTCACAGGGAATAGAACTAAACCCTTTAGACTTTAGATAAAAAAGAAAGCCATTCGCTGTCGCGAATGGCTTTCTTTTTGTTTTGAATAAATGAATCCTTATCCCAACTTATTTTTCAGGAATGCTTTTACCATGCCCCAGGCTTCAGCGCCTGCCTGCGGATTGTAGGCTGCACGATCGTTGTTATTAAAACCATGGTCCGCATATGAGATGCTGACATTTATATTGTCTTTACCTGCATCTGCCAGGGCATTGCTTACTATCTGTACATATTCAGGTAAAATATGCTTGTCTTTACCACCCCAGAAGAAAATTTGCGGAGCACTCATTTTGCCCACACGATCCATTATGGTATGTAGCCCGCCGCCATAATAAGAGACTGCTGCCTGTATGGGCAAGCTGGTATTGACAATAAACGAAACCCTGCCGCCCAGGCAAAAACCTATACATCCAATTTTATCTTTCTTTACGTTCCCCTGCCCTTGCAGCCATTCATAAGTGGCCTTGCTATCAGCTTCCAGGGTCTCTGTTGTTACTGCCGAGAAATGTGGCATAAGAACCGAAAAATCCTCATATCCCCCTTCAAAACCCGGAGGCGCTGTGCGATGAAACAATTCCGGGGCAATAGCAAGGTAGCCTTCAGCCGCCAACCTGTCTGCCATATCCCTGATGTGGGCGTTTACCCCAAATGCTTCCTGGAAAACCATCATTGCCGGGAAAGGCCCATTTCCTTCGGGGATAGCAACATAGGCATTCATATTGCTGCCATCGGCAACACTTACTGTAATTGTCTTGTTCATGGTTATTGATTTTAAAGACGAATGTAGGGAATCAGTATTAATTGAAAAAGTGCCTGATTTTATATATATTTTAAGAAATGCTTGCATCTTCGCAGGCATTTTATTAACTTGAAGTCTGTAAATTCGCAGTCCCTTTACAGACTCTTTATAAAGTATCATTATATATCCCTTATATCTGCGATGTATTAAGTCATGTTAGGTAAAAAATCAGTGTATGAGTGCAACGGCTAATGCCAAGTCAAAAATCAATCTGAAAAAAGAACTGCAGGAACATTTCGGTTTCGACGGTTTTAAAGGAGAACAAGAGAAGATCATTAAAAGTATTCTTGCCGGTAAAGATACATTTGTCATCATGCCAACAGGGGGCGGTAAATCCTTATGTTACCAGTTGCCGGCAATATTGAGCGAAGGTGTGGCTATTATCGTATCCCCGCTTATCGCTTTAATGAAAAACCAGGTGGACCTGATACGCTCTTACAGCAGCAGGGACAATGTGGCGCATTTTCTTAATTCTACCCTTACCAAAGTACAGCAGAAAAAAGTGAAGAGCGATCTGCTGGATGGCCGCACCAAAATGCTGTATGTAGCACCCGAAACTTTGACCAAACAGGAAAATATAACTTTCTTCTCTGATATACCTATTTCATTTGTGGCAGTGGATGAAGCCCACTGTATTTCTGAGTGGGGACATGATTTCCGCCCTGAATACAGGAAGCTCCGGGATATGATAAATGAAATAAGCCCTAATATCCCAATTATTGCTCTTACTGCAACCGCAACACCCAAAGTACAGGATGATATAGTGAAGAACCTGATGCTGAGGGATCCTGCCATTTTCATTGATTCGTTTAACCGCGCCAATCTTTATTACGAGGTTGTTCCTAAAGGCAAAAAAGAGCAGACCCTGAAAAGTATTGTGAAGTTTATTCACAGTATGAAGGACAAAAGTGGCATTATCTATACACTGAACCGTAAGACCACCGAAGAACTTGCAAGCACCCTTATGGCCAATGGTATTAGCGCCGTTGCCTATCATGCCGGGCTGGAAGGCCCATTGCGTTCACAAAGGCAGGACCAGTTCCTGATGGAGAAAGTGAATGTGATCGTGGCTACCATAGCCTTCGGGATGGGCATTGATAAACCGGACGTACGTTTTGTAATACATTATAATGTTCCAAAATCACTGGAGAATTATTACCAGGAAACCGGGCGCGCAGGCCGTGATGGTATGGAAGGTAAATGCCTGCTGTACTACAGCCATAAAGACGTGCAGAAGCTGGAACACCTGATGCGCGATAAGCCATTAAGCGAACGCGAAATGGGTGCCCAACTGATCTCTGAGACACTGGCCTATGTGGAGAGCGGCGTATGCCGCCGCAGATTGTTGCTGCATTATTTTGGTGAGGAATATAAAAATGAAAATTGCGGCAATTGTGATAACTGCCTCAACCCGAAAGAAAAACTGGAAGTAAAAGACAGTGTAAAAATAACACTGGATACCATAGCAGAACTGGACGAACGTTTCGGCATAGACTATGTTGTGAATGTGATACTCGGTAAAGCAAATCCACAGATACAGACCTTCAGGCATGATAAGTTAAAGTCTTTTGGCAGTGGCCTTATTATGGAGATGGACGCCAATTTCTGGAACTCACTTATCCGCCAGATGATGCTGGAAGGCATGATACGCAAGGATATTGAGGAATATGGCCTTTTGAAGATAACGGAGACGGGCAAAAAATTCCTGAAGAAACCTTTCTCAATCAAAGTAGCGCTGAACCATAAATATGAGGATGCCAATGGTGACGATGAAGAAGTAAGCAATGATGTTCAGCCTACTTCACTGGATCCTGTGCTCTATGATATGCTGAAAGACCTGCGCAGGCAGGTAGCCAAAGAAAAGAACCTTCCTCCTTTCGTTATCTTCCTCGAGAATTCCCTGGAAGATATGGCCAGCAATTACCCTACTACACTCGAAGAACTTGAAAAGATACAGGGTGTAAGTAAAGGCAAGGCTGTACGTTATGGCAGGAAATTTGTAGACCTCATAGCAAAATATGTTGAGGAGAATGAAATAGAAAAGCCGGACGATTTTGTGATGAAGAGCGTGGTGAACAAAAGCGGCATGAAGGTCTTCATCATCCTGAACATTGATAAAAAGATACCTCTTGAAACCATAGCACGCAACAAAAATGTAAACCTGCAAGACCTATTGGTGGAAATGGAGACCATTGTTGCCAGCGGCACAAAACTGAACCTCGATTATTGCCTGGAACAGGAACTGGACGAAAATGAGCAAGATGATATCTTTGATTATTTCCGCAACAGCCACGATGATAATTTAGAGACCGCCTATGAGGAATTTAAAGACCGCGATGTAACCCTCGAGCACCTGCAGATGATGCGCATCAAGTTCCTGAGTGAATATGGTAACTAAAATTTAATACAGCAAATTATAAAAGAGGCTGCCCTGTGTAGCCTCTTTGTTTTTAAATATTACCTTTGCGCCTTTATTTAAATACTAATAATTCTTATTGATACCAATGCGGTTTTTGCTCTCCATATTGTTTGCCCTGCTTTGCACTACCTGCACTTATGCCGCTGCCGATAGCATAGCCGTGCAAAAATGGAACCTGCATTTCCAGGGCACTTATATTTACCAATACCAGCCTGCATTCAGCTCAAAATACAGCGGTCCTAACAGCCTTGGCAACGCACTGGACAAAGAAAACTCTGTAACCGGCACCTTATTTTTCGGCACAAGGCTCTGGAAGAATGCAGAGCTATATATCAATCCCGAAATAGCGGGTGGCAGCGGACTGAGCGGCGCCTTTGGCATGGCGGCATCTACCAACGGAGAAACATTTCGTGTGGGCGACCCCTCCCCTACTTTATACCTTGCCAGGGGATATCTAAAACAAACTTTCCCATTAAGTAAAGAACTTGGTAAAACGGACGATGGCCAAAACCAATTGCAGGGTGCAGAGCCTGCAAAATATCTGCGCTTTTACCTCGGCAAGTTTTCATTAGGCGACCTGTTTGATAATAACCAATACAGCAAAGATCCACGCAGCCAATTTATGAACTGGTGCCTGATGAGCAACGGCGCCTGGGACTATGCAGCCAACCTGCGTGGTTATACCCTTAGCTTTGCATCAGTTTTGCAATGGAACAATATGTCTTACAAACTGGCCCTTGCCGCCTTGCCGCAAGTTGCGAATGGCGAAGACCTCAATACCAACCTGGGCCAGGAATACAGCCTGAATGCAGAAGTAGTAAGGGCCTATAAATTGAATAATAAAGACGGTCATTTACGCATACTCGGCTACTACAATAATGGCGACATGGGCAATTACGCACAGGCTATATCAGACGGCAGCTATAGTGTTATTTCTACCCGCCAGTACGGACGAACCAAAATTGGCTTTGGCATAAATGCCGACCAGCAGCTAACCGAAACCTTAGGCCTTTTTGCCCGCGCCGGATGGAACGATGGTAAAAACGAGACCTGGTGTTTTACAGAAGCCGATGAAAGCATATCTGCAGGCTTGTCTTTAAATGGTAAGAACTGGAAAAGAGTAAATGATGTAGTTGGCCTTGCTGTTGTTGTAAACGGCCTGTCCCAAAGCCACAGAGATTATCTGCAAGGTGGCGGCCTGGGTTTCCAATTGGGCGATGGCACTTTGAATTATGCTAACGAAACCGTTACCGAACTTTATTATTCCTGCAAACCCACAGCCAATGGCATCTGGTTCACTGCCGACTACCAGCTCGTACTAAACCCCGGCTACAATAGCGACCGCGGCCCCGTGAATGTTTTCTCGTTCAGGGTACATGTAGAATTGTAAGTATGCCTTTTCGCGGATTGTCCCTGTAGGGACATTATATTGGTAGAAAAATGTGATAAGAGGCTTCAGTCGTCCCGTATGGGACGGTATATTTTATTTCACATTTCCGAATGCCGTTGTTGGTCGCCTGACCAACAACACAACAACTTGACGGTCATGGCGGGCGCCGACCCGCCATCTCATTGATCTCGCGAAGCGAGAATGTTCCATAATGAGTTATGCAATCCTATGGATATTCCAATACCGTTGTTGATCGCTTGACCAACAACAAATCTTCTATCAATTGCCCTGACCTTTAGGTCGGGGATTGAGAATAACCCGATATTCCGGCTTTAGCCAAAATAATTTACGTAAGGCTTCACTACACGGGTCTGCGAGTGTCTGCGAAACTTATTCGTGACGATGGAGTGACCAAAATTCTGCGCGTGTCTGCGGGTATCTGCGGGAAAATCTATTTTACTGCCTCTCAATACCCAATTTAAATGTCTAAATCCACTTATTGCCCAGCCGGTGCATCCGGCTGCTTAGGTGCATCACCACCCGGGTTGGGGTTATGAGGCCTGTGCCTGCTTTTGTTCCTGTCCAGGTGCGGTTTCTGCGGCGGACGCTCCGTTCTTGGTTGTTGAGGTGTGCCTTGAGGGCGTGCCTGTTGTGCCGGTCTGTCTCCTTGCGGACGATTGCCTTGTGGCCTATCCCGCTGTGGGCGATTGCCTTGTGGACGGTCTCCCTGCGGACGATCGACTTGCGGACGATCTCCCTGTGGGCGATCACCCTGCGGACGGTTAGACTGCTGAGGCCGTTGTTGCCTTGGCTGTCCCTGTCCCGGTGCAGCGTTCTGTTGCTGTCCCTGTTGGGGCCTGTTTCTATTAGAGCCTCCTGATTTTTTCTTTTTGTTACCTTTCTCCAGGGCCTTCAGTGTTATCTGGCCTACATCATTCACAAAGCCCACATCTATTTTCACACCGGCTTTGCTAGCATTCGTTTCCAGTTCCACGGCCTGCAACTCGTCCGGCTTTATGCCTTTCCTGTTCTGGTCCATTATCTCCTTCACGCGCACAATGGTCATTGGGTATTGCTTATTACTGTCGGCATAGCTATACCACATCAGGTTCTTAAAAATATCCCTTTTTTGCAGCGTAGCCACACCCTTTATGGTTTCAATAGTGTCTGCGTGGTCAGGAAACACTTTTAGAGCATCAAGATAAGTGTCCAGTTCGTAGTTCAGACAGCATTTCAGCCTGCCGCACTGGCCCGAAAGCTTGGTTTGGTTGATGGACAAATTCTGGTAACGTGCCGCAGTGGTATTCACCGATTTAAAATCAGTAAGCCATGTGCTGCAACACAATTCGCGACCGCATGATCCTATGCCACCCACTTTGCCGCTTTCCTGGCGGGCGCCTATCTGGCGCATTTCCACCTTCAGCTTAAAGTCAGAAGCAAATAATTTTATCAGCTCCCTAAAGTCTACACGCTGGTCGGCAGTATAAAAGAAAGTGCCTTTTTTGCCATCGGCCTGCACTTCCACTTCTGCCAGTTTCATTTCCAGGTTCAGGCTGCGGGCTATGGCCCTTGCCCTTATCAACACCTGGGCTTCCCTTTCCTTATTAATATTACATTGTTTCAGGTCTTCTTCTGTGGCTATGCGCAGCACCCTTTTCAGGTCCGATGGGTCGTTAACCCCATATTTCTTCATCTGCAGTTTCACCAGTTCGCCTGTCAGGTTCACCTGGCCTATATCAAAACCGCCCATACCTTCCACGGTTATCCACTGCCCCTTTTCAAGAATATTGTTGGTATTGTTGCGGAAAAAGTCCTTACGGCTGCCCTGGTTAAAGGACACTTCTATCACAGGGTAAGGTTTGGCGCCATCATGCAGAGGTAAGGCGCTCAGCCAGTTATAAACATTTAATCGGTTGCATCCGCCGGTACTACATCCCCCGTTACTTTTGCAACCCGATGGTTTACCGTTAGAGGCGGTGCCACAATTGCCACATCCCATTGTATATATTTATGTTGACAGCGGTTTTGCAAATTCAAAAGAAAAAATTCAAAAAAATATGAATTCCCACTATGCCCTTTCCACACTATTTGTCCGACCGCTGATGATCGTGAAAAAATAAAATTAATTTGCAAAGGTATGAAAGATAGAAGACAGTGTATAGTAATATGATTTTTTATTATTCATGGCGTATTAAAACGATATTCTTTTGTTGTTGCTGATAGAACCGGTCATCTCGAACCCGATTTTTTCTTCGGGTGAGAGATCTCCTGAGAAATTGATTTGTAGCCCACTAGGACATTGCATATCGACTTTTTTCAACCGTACGATTTTTTCGTAAGGTTCACAACCTTCAGGTATCATTTTTTACCCCTCAAATATAAGGAATACTGCGGTTGCCTTAGGAAGGCTTGGGGGGCTAAAGGTGGTAAAGCGAGGGTAAGCAGTTAACGCCGGCGAAGCGAAAGGAAATAGCTAAAAAGGCTACTGAAAAAGATGGGGTGCTAAATAAACGACTAACTATATAGGTCTTTTGATAAATAATATTTAGAAATAGCCTCCATTACTGCCTGTTTTTGGGGATTATTACACCACTCATCTAAGTATGATTTCGCTAAATTATAATCGTGAATATCTTTAGAATTTAGCATTGCAATTAATGATTTATATATTAATTCATCGCTGTCGGTCATCCAAATTTAATTATTTTCAAATAGGCTTTTCTGATATGGTATTCTAAATTCATTAAAAAGTTTGACCCTAAATTCATACCATGTTTCACAGGTTTTCATTATTCTTATGGCATCATCTCTAAACCCTTCTAATTGCAGCTGCCCTTCCTCTGTTAAGTATTGAAAATTTTTATGTAACTTAATTCCATAAGCTATATATGGATTTAATACTTGTATTGCTGGCAAAACATCTTTTGAATACCTACCATAAATAATTTCATTTATCCAAGTACCAACTATTGGAGGTTTTATATATTTATTGGGATTCAAATTATCCCATTTATTCAATCGAAATATTTCTTTAAAAAATGGGACATCATTTGGAAATTTAGCTTCCCAGGGCTGTCTTTGAGCCGTAACAAAAGCTTTTATTTCTCCAATTGATATTTCTGCTCCACCAAGTAATTTTATTTTTTCATTTTCTCTATCAAGATACTTATCAGAAAACCTATCTTGGGTTTTTTGTTCAGTAAGATGAATAATTAACTGTTGGAGTTCCTGCTTACTCTCCTGTTGGAGTTTTCTTGCTTCTTCAACACTCGTTGTTGAATTGTTTTTCTTGTTAGTTTTTGACATAAATCTTAATTGTAAAATTTAAACTTTAATGTTTTTATGTGTTCTGATATGGGTTTAGGATTATTCCAACGGTTATCAAAAGGCTCTATAAGACTGTCTATATTAGGACTTAGTTTTTTTGCTCTTGCCCAAGCCATACGATCCTTATGACCTACATCATAGGCATTGAAAACATAAATAAAGCTTGGGTGAACATGATTAGCTATTGCATATTCATTTATATACTCATGGTCATTTAGGAATCTTCGTACGTTATTTGTCTTTTCTTTTGAAAAAAGATATTCACGAGCAAAGCTATCGGCCTCGTGTTCTTTTTCTTTTACAGATAATTGTTCGTTATCTTCATCGGATAAATGATAGCAATTGTTTCTTATTTCTTCCCAATCAAAAAGTACGTGAAACAATTCATGTATTAGAGCAAACCATAAAGTTGGATAAAATCCAGCGTGATTAGTTAGCACAATACATGGCTTATCATTGACTGCAAAAGTTGCACCTCTCAAATGAAGTGAAGTCAAAGAGGGTTGATAAATTACTGTTACCCCTATTTTAAACAAGTCTCTAATAATGTTTATTAACCCTAATTCTACATTAGTACAATGCCATCTTATTTGGGGAAAATATTTTATTAGGGCTTCCCGATTATATTCATAGGGATTATTTAATTCTTCGAAAGTATCATTGGCAGTTTTTATCCAAAGTGATCGAGTTAATTCATTTTGGGGTTTTACCAAACCGGCACTAAACGCAACGTCAACATGAGGCCTTTTATAGTCGAATATTGACTTTAAACCGAAGAAAAAAACAATCTTTTTTTCTATCTCATCAAAATCTGTTATGCTACCAATAAATCCTGCTTTTTTTAAGACTGCCAAATCAAAGTTTTCTTTGATAAACTCTATATTTTGTGTAGAAACGGTATTTTCTGTCTCAAAATTCTTTTTTAATGCTGTTAAGTATAATCCTATAAGCTGCTCATGAGGTAATTGTAGAAAATTTGCAATTTTTATCAAATTTGTAAAATCAACTCGCTTTTGTGTTCCCTCTAAAATACCATTAAGTGTACGGCGCTCAATACTTAAAATATCCAATACCGTAGTTGGCGCAATCTTCAATTCATCAATCCTACGTTCAAATAATTCTTTTAAGCTTTCTTTGGAAGAAATGGGAGACGGTTTAAATATATTGTTTAGAAGATTATCAATATCTCTATATTTATATTTTTCATTTTCTGACATAGTAAATAAGGTAAAGTTACCTTTTGCGAATTTATTGATAAAATCAATAAAAACAATACTTTTAACAAAAAAAAGGTAAAATTACCCATCCAAATAGTAGTATTATTCAAAATCATATAGATTATTGTCTGTACTCCCTATATTGAGGGTAGTCTCCCTAAAATAAATAAAGGCTCGGCGTATGTCTCCGACTACCTGGCGCCTCTTGTCTTTCAACTCCCAACATATATCAGACCATATTGTTGATGTCAACAAAATGGTCTGATACCCATTCCCGATTGAGAGTAGCATTTCCTACCCATTGATTGCGTTTTCAGTTGTCCCAGATTTTGGGAGCTATATACCCGCATTATGTAAATCTTCAGCCCGCGCTGGGGCTGGTGTGGGAGGGTGTTTATTTTTCTACCGACATATAGCCCCGCTGGGGCATTTATTAATCGCACAGATCGAGCTCCCCGCCTATCTGCTCCAATTCGGGACACACTGCGTCCCGAATTGAGTTGGAGCCATTACAGGCTCCCGTCCGCAGTGGAGGAAGTCAGGCAAGCAATCGCCCGGACTGCCCTTAACTTCTGGCATTAACAAAAAAGCCACCCTAAGGTGGCTGCTAGTATTAAGAGAATGTTTGGTGCATACACTGCAAACTTGCTAAGCTCCGCTCCTATTTTATGAATGGCGTGCTCTACTTTCTTTGCTTGCTTGGCAGAAGGGTGTTTTATCCCGCTTGCGTATTGCCGCAATAGCGCAGGGTTAATTTCGGCAAGTTCTGCAATAGTTGATATCTTTAGGTAATCAAATTTTTCAAAAACGGCTGTAAGGTCATAGTGCCGTTCAAACTGCACATCTCTTGGCTCAAGTTCATGAAAATCCTTCAAGAGGGTTTTCATCTTTCTTTCAAGGCTTTCTACAGTCCTGGCGTTGGTCACCAAAAGATCATCCTCGTAATGTACTCGCCCCCAAAGTTCTCCTTGGGATTTTTCTACGATTAACATTAACGGCTTCATAATTTTCGAATTGTTCATTAACAATTTTTTCTGTGAAGCAGCGTGTTTTATTTCCACCCTGCTTGTTTAAATATAGATTTTAAAGTTCCTGTGGGGATATCCTTTCCTTTATGTATCGGTACCGTCACTTTCCCCATTTTTGTTGGATGTTTAAATTGCTTATGGCTTCCTTTCTGAGCCACTGCAAACCATCCGTCAGCTTCTAGTTTCCTTACGACTTCTAAACCTTTCATTCCTTAATCGGTTTTTTTCGGTTTTAATTAATATTGTCTCCATAATAAGCTCGAATTTTGTCAAAGGTAACGAATTAGTTACTTTTAACCAAATTTTATTATTATTTCGCCCCTCTGGGGCATAAAATATCATGTCTATCACATCAATCACCTACATCATAATTCAGACAATTACAACACATAGTCCAATTGCTCCCATCGGGCATTTTCAAATTTGCATATTTTCACATTTTCAAATTAATACCTGCTCCCACAGCCATTTTCAGAGAAAAATTTGGATTCGCCTGCCTCCGTTTCGTACCTTTAACATGAAATTCAGCATGCAAACTAATTTATCTAATATAACCCTAAAAACAAAAAACATTAAGACTAAATCCGGCAGCATATTCTAAAATGTCCGGGTTTTACAAAAACAGCAGAAACCAGGCATAAAATGCCCGATTCCATGCCCGATGTTTTTATTGATAATCAATTGTTTACGCTCAAAATGCCCGGGTTTTTACAAATAAATCGGACATCGGGCATTTTCAAACTCAATTTTGCCCCTCTGCGTCTTTCCGGTCAAATTTTCATATTATCACGTTAACTAAAGCGGCAAAAATGGGGGAATATGAAAAAGCGGCAATTTTGGCTCAACAAAAATCATAAACAACTAAAAATCAATCAGATGCAACACTTTTAAAAATCCTATTAGCGGCAACACGTAGGCAACAAACCGGCAATAATCACAAAAATAGAATATGAAAATAACTTGAGTCTTAGTTTGAAATTATAAACCTGAGAATTTGCAAAGGCACATTTTTGCTGTCGAGGAATGCAATCAAGTCTATCAATCGGACACACTTGCCAGCGAAATATTGCTAAATAGAAAGAAGGCAAAACGCAGTGCCCCACAATCGGAGTACCCCACGTAACACGCAGCCAAGCTATGTCGGGGCCACGCGGAGCGATTTGGGCACGACGCGGCTTTTCTTTCGTTCTTTCTTTTGCCAAGACAAAAGAAAGAACACTCGCGACGGGATTTTATGCCCTTGCACGATGCCGCACAAAAAAAGCCGTTTTTGTAAAAACGGCCATGGTTTTTTTCTTTATAAAAAGACCACTATTTTAAGTTATAATGATAGAAGCCCAGATCGTCACGCGTCAGGTCGCCGGAAGAGTAACAGATGGTAGCATCGTTGGCCCCGTTTCTTTTACAAAACGCCACCGGGGTAGGCGCATTAACGACTATTGCTCCGGCAGCCAGCCTGTTGTCGGCTCCGGGCATTGGACCTGTAGAACCATACGTGATGGCACCATTATAATAGGCCGGATCATCGGCATAAGGCTGCGTTGTGTTATAACAGCTTACCGATTTCCTGTCGGGGTTTATTTTACAAACCTGGTAGGGCACTATGCGGCATGACTCTGTGGTGGTTTTGCGCCCTTGCCGGCCCGCCCTGTTTGATGCAGTGGCAAGGCTGCTGTGTCTATGCGTTGTGCCGGTATGTTTTGCCAGCGTATTACATTTAGTGGCCTGGGCTTCTGCGCCGAAATGCATCGTTGCCATTATTACCAGCGCCGTTATTATCTTTTTCATTGTTTAAATTTTTTAGTTTTTAAAAAAAATTATTTCATTGCCACGGGCTTTCCTGCCAATGGTGTTACAGATGTGCCTCTATGCAGACAGCATACATAATACCCTCCTTCTTCGCGGCATACCTGGTAGGTGTTGCTTTTAGCAAGCAAATGGCTGCGATGGTGAGCAGTGTAAGCGACTCTTTTATGTGCCGTGCCCGGAGGAATGCATTTATTGTTTTGAGCCTGTGCTGCGACCGTGGTAAATCCCGATATCGCCAGGGCTATTATTATCTTTTTCATATTCGTTCTATTTAATTTTTACAAAATCATCCTTGCTAATATGGTAAAAAAATCATGCCCCCGAGGCTTAAGAAAATGGTAATTGCTAAGTGACTAAGGGTGAGCGTTAAATACCCTTTTTGCTGACGCAAACCGAAAAAATTTAGCAGAACCTGTAACATTTTCCCCACATGGGGCTCTAAAAGACAAACCAAACAAAAAATATGAAACAGTTTGTCCGATTAACATGCCTCGCCATTCTTTTGCTTGCCTGCACCAAAAGTATAGCACAGAACAAAGCCTATCCCTTTGAAGTGAAAGTGACAGGAAAAGGAACAAGGGCCATAATATTTATCCCCGGCTTTGCCTGCGCCGGCGAAGTATGGGACCGCACGAAGAAAGAATATGAGAAAGGCTATACCTGCTATACTTTAACAATGGCGGGCTTTGCCGGAGTGCCTGCACAGGGCAGGCCAACATTTAAAGACCGTGAGGCGGGTATTGCCGATTTTATAAAAGACAAAAAGATAGGCAAGGCCATCATTGTGGGACATAGCATGGGCGGCGGCTGGGCAATGGCCCTGGCAGCAGACTATCCCGAACTGGTATCGAAAATAGTGGTGGTAGATGCTTTGCCCTGCCTGGCTGCCATGCGCAACCCGGACTTTAAAACAAAAGAACCAAATGACTGCAGCACTATGGTGAATATGATAAGCGGCATGAAGGACGAGGACTTTTATAAAATGCAGAAAATGGGGCTGGCACAATTGGTGGCAGACACAAGCAGGATAGAAATGCTGGCGGGCTGGTCTTTAAAGTCTGACAGAAATACTTTTGCATTGCTATATTGTGATTTCCTGAACACAGACCTTAGGGAAAAAGTTGCCGGCGTGCAATGCCCTGCCCTTGTATTGCTGGAGCCGAGTTTTGAAAAAGTAAGATCCACTATGGACGAGCAGTTCGGGAAAATGAAAGGAGCTGACATAAGGTATGCCGGCAAAGGCTTACATTTCATTATGTATGACGACACGGACTGGTTTGAAAAACAATTGAATAGTTTCATACAACAATAAGCGCCGGATGACTTTTGAAGAAATATACACTACTTACTGGCAAAGGGTCTTCCGTTTATGCATGGGTTATGTAAACGACCCCGACTGGGCCAAGGATATTTGCCAGGAGACCTTTATAAAGGTGTGGGAACAGTTGCCCAAATTCAGAAATGAGGCTTCGGTAGGCACATGGGTTTTCAGGATAGCATCTAACAATTGCCTGGGGCAGATAGAGAAGGCCCAAAGGATACCCAAAGGAACATTGCTTAAAGACGTTGCCGAAGTGCCACAGCAAAGTATTGATAAGGAACTGGACAATCTCTATAAATGTATAAGCGAGCTGGCAGAGACAGACCGCATCATCATATCTCTGGAACTGGAAGATGTGAAACAAGCTGAGATAGCCAGTATAGTAGGCATATCGGAAGCCAATGTGAGAGTGAAGATCCACAGAATAAAAGAAAAATTAACACAAAAATTCAATGAATATGCCCAATAATACAGACCTGAAAGCATTGTGGAACCGGCAGGCCAGCCCTGTGCCGGACAGCAAAGAAATTTATGCCAGGGCCAACAGCTATAAGAAGAACCAGACCATCACACTTGTAAGAATGAATGTTTTACTTATCCTGACCTCTGTTTTTATTATATGGGTGGTATGGACCGCCAAGCCTCAAATGCTGAGTACAAAGATCGGGACGGTGATGGTGATAATGGCCATGGTAATACACCTGGCAGTATATAACAGGATCATCCCTTTACTAAAAAAAGTAAACGACCATACCAATATCAATGAGTACCTGCAAAACCTTTTAAAGCTGAAAGCCAAACAAAGGTTCCTGCAAACCACCATGACGAACCTCTACTACGTGCTGCTCTCCAGCGGGATGTTTTTATACATGATGGAATACACCGGGAGAATGAAGTCTGCATGGAGTATTGTAACCTATGGCCTTACATTTTCCTGGATAGTCTTTAGCTGGTTCTATTTCAGGAGAAGGGCCATCAAAAAGCATGAGCAAGCAATAAATGAACTGATAGAAAAGTTTGAGGGTTTGGAAAAACAGTTGAGATCGGAACCTTGACTGTGATTATTACGCTTCGCTCCATGAGAAAAGTGCGCTTGATTAAAGGATTAGCAGGAATAACACCAATTGGACAATAGGAATAGCCCAAAAATTCCGTAGGAATATACTGTTTGTAGCAATCAGAACGAAATGAGTTGAGCTCCTTTAGGAGCGTCCTGCTATTGCAACAATGGACTTCTTTATACTTCTAATTGGTATAAAAATGCTGCCAGGTACAAAATTCTGGCAGCACGGGAATGTTGTAGCAAGCGTATTGTCTAATTGGTTGTGGGAATAGGCTCGAGCCAGATATCCATATTGCCTTTGTAGTTGAAATTATACAACAGCATAAAGCCGGGCTTTGCAGCAATGATGTTTTTATAGGTCTCGCCGCTTATCTCGTCTTTCATAGGATCGTACTCGAAAGTATGCTTGGCCTTGGAAAGCTTTGCCCATTTATTAAGCTTGTCTGATACCCATTTGTCGAGGTCGATATTAGGAAGGTTTTCTGTTGTTGTGCCATCTATCGGCATAAAGTAGGCCCTCATTTTTGCGCCGTCCTCATTTTTGAAAAGGATGTATTGCTTGCCGTTAAATTCTACAGTGCTTTTATAGCAAAAGAACTTGCGCTTGTCGCCAAGCCACTCTGCGATGGTAAGTGCATTCTCGCCGGCCATTGAACCTTTTACCACGGCTTCCCTGCTCTCTTTATCGATCTTGGTGATGCCTGTCAACTCGCCACTGGCGCTGAAATTAAAGAGCACAAAATCCAACACGCTGAAATCAAGTTCGTTCTCTTTTGAAGAAGGCTTGATGCCACCGCCGAAGCTGATCTTAATATGGTCGTCAGAAGCTTTTCCTTTCTGGAATGTTTCGCTTACCAATACATAACCACCATCTTTTTTATGAATCAGGTCTTCTATCAATACCTTGGTCTTGCCCGCAAAAATGTTCTGGGAATAATCGTCTTTTATACGCTGTTTCACATCAGACCAAGAGGCTTTATTGAATTTCATTTTACCATCGGGCGAAATGAGGGCAAAAAAGCAGCCATCAGAATTTTTGTCGCTATACCTGCCATCATGAAAATACATGCCACCTGCAGCCACAGTGCCGTCATCCGCAACACGAATGAAACCGGGGAAACCGCCATCATCGCCGTCGTTCAGGGCAGTAGCGTATAATTGCTCACCATTATCTGCGTTGATCGCTTGTACAGTGTAAAAATATTTATCACCAACAGTATGTGCTTTTTCTGTGCGCAGAATATATAATTTGCCATTCAGTATATGGGCGTCTTCTATACTCCAGGAGCCGTTCTCAGGGAAAAAGGATTTTGTCCAGCGGGAATTGAACTCCTTATCCATGCGTTCCACTTCATAACCGAATTTCTTTTCTTTCTCAGCAGTCACCACAAGAAAATCATCGTCGCTCTCAGGGAAAACATCGGGGTAATTGTCGGGTACGAGCAATGCAGCCCTTACGCCTTCATTCACTTTTTGTTTAACAAGGTTGCCTTGCTTATCTATTGTTACGAAAGTTTCGGTGTTTTTATTAGGGTCTGCAAAAATGAAAAAGAAGTATTTACCATTGAAAGCAGACGCAGCCAGCTTTGAGAATTTAGTGATCTCGATGGTTTTAGTGGCTATGGACTTCAGGTCCTGGTCGTATAACTGAAGGACGAAATTTGCCATGTCCTTGTTTTCAGTCTTTTCTCCAAAATAAAAGGTGTAGAAAAAACTGCCGTCAATAGTTTGTACACCGGAAAAACCACGGGAAGAGATGCCCTCAAGTGTGACATGTTGTTGTGCCCTTAGATTTGTGCTGATAGCTGTTAGGCCGAGCAACAGGGCGATAAGTATTTTTTTCATTTATGTATTTTGGTGCAAATGTATTGCATTTTGAAAAGCCCTAACGTTAAATATTTGCTTCTTGATGTTTTGGACAATAGAGGTTATTGTAACCGCAAATGATGATGGTAAGAAACTAAGGATTCTTAATTTCGAGGTCTTTGCAAATTTTCTTTACGAGGTAATCATTGATTTCGTTATGGCGGGGCACTGTTGAAGTTTTTTTGTTGGCATTATTGAAAAAAACAGAATGGCTGCCTCCTTCACGTTTCAGAATGCAACCATTTTCATTCAGATGCCTGACAACATCTTTTCGCTTCATCAGGCTACCATTTTTATTTCTTCTTTTGTGATCTTTCTGCCAACCTGTTCTTCCTGCGCTATTTCTCTTCTCACTTCAATTATCAATTCAAGGGCTTCCAGTAAATTAGACCTTGCTTCCTCAATGGTAGCACCTTGTGTATTTACACCCGGCATCTCTTCTATATAAGCAATGTAATCTTTTCCCTGTAGTTCAAATACAGCTGTTAGCCCACCATGAATTTTCATTTGAAATGTATTTTACTGTTATTCAAAGTTACATCTTTATTGTATATAATGTATGTATTTGAGTTTTCGCAAACTCTAAAAATCATATACACGCGCAGGATGTGAATGCTGCTTTAACTTACCACAATTTGCTTATTCTGGATAATATACTGCAAGCGTATAGAGAGCGTATGCAGTTGGGTGCGGGAATGTGCATTCCTTTCTATAAAGAAAATGGTATCTGAAATACTTGCCACCATTCCCTGCAAGGCTTCGAAAGAGATATTCATGGCTGCCAGCTTTTTAACGAAGGCCATTTCTTCTTCGGGCAAGGTTAGCTCAGTCTGTGGGGTATATCTTGCCCTTATAGTTTGCTCGAGTAGTTGCACAACAAAATGCAAAAGGTTCTTCTGCTGCTCCCTGCCTGATTTTGACCATTCCTCGGCAAATTTTGCAATGCCCAGGCCATTATTTGTAAACAAGGCATTGAACCATTGGCGCACCGGAGGAAAAAGATCATTGTCGGCATGGCGCAGTAAACGCAGTGCCTCGGTATAATTTCCGTTGGCTATATGCGCCACCTGGGCAGCGCGACGGGGATCGGTATGCGAACGCTCCACAAGTGCCTCGGCAATATCGCTTGCATTGAGCGGCGATAGCTTTATCATTTGTGTGCGTGATAGTATAGTAGGCAAGATGTCTTCTATATTCTCGGCTACGAGAATCATTATAGTATCGACAGGCGGTTCTTCTATAAGTTTCAATAAAATATTCCCTTCTTTGCCGAGGTATTCGGGCCGCCAGATGAGGTGTATCTTTTTACCACCTTCGTATGATTTCAGGTTGAGGGTATCAATAATCTCACGACACTCTTCGGCGGTAATATTGCCCTGCTTATTTTCGGCTTCTATATACTGCAGCCAGTCGTAGGTGGAACCATAGGGCGTTTGTTTTATAAACTCCCTAAACTCCTGCATATAATACCGGCTCATGGCTTTGGTATTCGGCTTGGGTGGTATGGAAGGGAAACTTATGTGCAGATCGGCATGCTCCAGTTTCGCCACTTTGCTGCAATTGGGGCATCTGCCACAGGCATCATGTTCTGTTTTATGCTCGCAAAAAATGAACCTTGCCAAAGCGAGACCGAGGGGTAAGCCACCCGTCCCTTCAGCGCCAATGAGCAATAAAGCATGTGGCAACTGATCATGATGCCACATGTTCAGGAGACCGTCTTTGGCCGCCTGCTGCCCTACCACCTTGTTAAAAAACATCTGCACTTTCTATCCTGTATTTATAATAAAATCAAAAAGTAAAAAAAATGGATTATTAAGCGAGCTTGAAATGCGGATTATAAATAATACCGAAAGGATTGCCCCAAGGGTCTTTTACGGCAGCTACAATTATTCCGTCGCCAACATCCATCGGCTTTTCGAATGCTGATGCACCCTTGACCAGTAGTTCTGCATAAGTTGCGTCTACATCATTTACCCCCCAGTAAGCAACAATGCCGGTGGCAATGTCATCCCTATCCGTTTTCCCAGGTTGTAGGCCCAATTCATAACCAGCTACATTAAAACCCACATAGAAGGGCTCGTCAAAATAAGGCGCTATCCCTAAAACTTTGCTATACCATTCTTTTGCAGCATTAAGATCAGATACCTTAATGCCCGCAGTCCTTAATCCGAGATATGTTGTATTCATTGTTCCTAAAGCTTTACAGATATTAATGTAGCCCGAAAGAAAATCCAAGAGACAAGACCAAGCCTCCGGGTTCTAATATTTTCATTTCATTTATTGAGTTTTGGGAAAGCGGCTCTCCGGCTAATTGATCGTAAGAAGGAGTAGTAATAGGCACAGACCAACCGAATGCAGTATAAAACCTGTTCTTGGCCCTTCCTAAATTCCAGAATCTATATACTTTAATAAATGCGTTGGATTGCGGGTTCAAGTTCAATACCACAGGTTCCTGTGTATTGGATATAGTTTCCATTTGGGTATTAAAATTGGAAAGGCCCGTATTGTGCGTTATACCTGCACCAAAGGCCCAACCGCGCTGGCATGGGGCCAAATAATACCTTACTTCTCCATATACTTTTGTGCCCCAACTGCTCAAGCCGGCACCGGCACCTATGGAAAGAGAAGAAAGAACAGGGATATCAATGTTAAAACCCAAGAGGCCCGTTTCGTTATTGATGCCGGTACTTAAGCCTATATAAGCCATTGGGCAGGACTGGGCTCTTTTATTACCCGGGGCAGATGTGATATTGCCATCCTGGCTAAATGCAACAAGAGGTGCTAAAAAAAATACAAAAGCCAGTAATTTTTTTTTTGTCGATGTACTAAAAAAAGACTGCATAAAATGTAAAGTTTACTAATGACAAAAATAAGGAGCGTGAAGAAAATAGCTTGTTAATGTATACCGAAATAAATACCGCCACCAATAATCAAGCCCCCGGGAGCCCAATTGCGTATCTTATCGGCTTCATCGGAAGTAATATGATCGCCTGAAATTTGCTTGAAATCTTTGTTGTTGAAGGGAACAGACCATCCTAGTTCTGCAAAAATCTTATTCCTTTTTTTACCCAAATTCCAGGCACGATAAATGGATACATAAAAATTAGTTTGCGGCAGGAGGTTGAGTGATACCGGTTCTGCACCAGCAACAGTATTCAGATCCTTTTGTGGTTTGAAATTTACCCTTCCGGTGCTATGAGCAAAACCGGCACCTAATGCCCATCCCCGCTGACAGGGCCCAAGATAGTACCTTCCTTCGCCGTAAGCCATGGTGCCCCATAAACCGGCACCGACACCTGCACTTAAAGAAAAATCATGAATTACAGGTATCTCAAAACTCAGACCAAACAAACCATTTGGATTGTTGAAGCCGGTGTTTAAACCAATGTATGCTTTAGGACAAGGAATGTTTTCTCTTGACTTATTTTTTTTTGCCTTTTTGTTTGTTGCCGGCGCAGCATCCTGCGCATGTATATATGCCGCTGAGGATAAAAGCAATAGTGTAAATAATATAATTTTTTTCATAGTTGAATACCTAAAGCAAAGATATGGTAAATAAGAGATACTTCTAAATCGTATTATTATCAAGGCTTGAGGTCGGCAAACATCGCTTTTGCCTGGTCATTATCGGGATGTTTTTTGAGTAAGTGCATAAGACATTGTTTTGCAGCGTCCATTTGGCCTTGTCCATGGTACCAAACTGCCAGGTTGATGAGATTCTGTTCATGGTCGGGATCAAGTTGTTTGGCCTGCAATAAATGGTAATAGGACATTGTGTTGTTTCCCTGTTGCATATACAGGAAACCAAGATTAGTGTGGGCGCTGGTGTAAGAAGGGTTCTCCCCGATAATGAATGTAAACACCTTGGTGGCTTCCTTAAAATTGCCAGAGGCCAATAAACAGGTACCATATTTATTTTCAAAATCGAGGGAATAAGGCAATATCTCTATCGCCCTTTTGTACCATGGCAATGCTTTATCAGCTTGTTTCAACTGAAACCAGGCCTCCCCAACGCGATATGCTGTCCAGGCATCATACACATCTTTCGGCAATAGGGTGTTGGAATATTCTGTTACCCTCTGAAAATTATTTAAGAGATAATATGCCCTTATATAATCACGGTTCTGCTTTTCTTTTGCTTCTGTTTCCTTTTGTTTATTTAAATAAAAGAGAGCGGAATCAATCAAGCCTTTGGTAGGCGCATACCGCTCATAAAACTCCATATAGCCGCGCGCTTTGGCAATATCATCCACATGCTCATTATTAAAACATTGCAGACCAAGAAAAGCTGTTATCTCTTTTTTCATTGAATCTGCAACCGGTCTTTTGCGGATGAAGTGGTCTGTTACTTCCACATGCGGTATATCAATGCTACCATTTCGTGGCATGTGACAGGTAATGCAATCATTATTTTTAGCCGCCCGAAGTTCCGCAGTTTCTGAACATGTATGCTGTCCATTTGTATTACCATGGCATTTTTGGCAAGCGTCGAGATATTGGGTCCTTGGGGTGAATTTGACACTGACGTGGGGGTTATGGCATGTTATACAACTCATTTTACCGGACTGCAGATAGCACTGGCTTTTTTTCATTCTTTCCACATGTGATGCCATTATCATCTTATCCTGCGCACCTTCGTACTCCGGCATAAAGACATTCATCACTTCAGAAAGTTTCATACCGGGATGAAAATCGAAAAACGTTTTGCCCTCATTTAGTACAGGGATACCCTGTAAATGGCAGCGTTGGCAAACATTGTTCTGCAATTCGGTTGACAACCTGCGTGGATTTACAATAGTATAATCGGGACCTTTGGAGGTGTCTATAATGTTGCCGGCTATTTTTTCTTGAATATGCAGGCTGCCCGGCCCGTGGCAGCGCTCGCAATCGATGCCTGTTTTCAGGGCTGTGAATTTGTTTTCGCTGTTATTTACAAAATCAGAATAACCATTGTGGCAGCTCATGCATTCCGATTCTATCAAGCGCTGAAAGCGGCTACTGGCACCTTTTTCAAAGCCCGGGGCAAGGTCCCATTTATGTTTTTGAGTATAAAAGGTAATAGGTGCCTGATACAAATAACCATTCACGTTAAAAATATGCGAATTGGTATGCTGCCCTGAACCCACTATATAATTTACCTTTTGTATTCTTTTATGCACGGTGTCATGCCCTTCTGTTCTGAACTCCATAATATATAGAGAATCGTTGTCCCAATAGGGCTTGTAGTAAAAATCAAGGCTGCTATCGTAAACAATGGCATGCGCCGGAGAAAAATCTGCTGCAGATTTCTGGCGGGTCGCATAGTCGAACGACTGCCCCATGCCTGTTTTAATAAAAGTCTCATAAACAGCCTCGTGGCAAGTGCGGCATTTTTCCATGCCCACATAATGCACCGTAGTATCATATACATTTCTCCATGCAGAATCGCCTCTTTCCCCTGCTTTATCATTTTTACTGCTATTGCAGAAAAATGCAGGAAGCGTTATGGCTACTAAAGCAAGTGAGAAAAGTATGTTCCGAAAGGAGCGAAAGCGCATTATGTAAGTATAAAAGGATTTTATTCAAAAATAGCCATGGTATAATTCGACTTACCTTTCTGTATCAGCAGGTATTGCCCGTTGAGCAAATGATCTGAATTTAAAACGAGATCAATTGCAGTCACTTTTTCTTTGTTAATGCTCAGGCCTCCATTCTGAACCATTTTGCGCGCCTCGCCTTTGGATGCAAAAACACCCGATTCTGCCAGGAAAGTGAGGACATCTATACCATTCTGTATAGTGTCTTTGCTGCTTTTTACTTGCGGAACACCTTCCATCACTTCCAGCAATTGCCTTTCATTGAGAGAACGTAAAGCATCTATTGGCGCCTGCCCGAATAAGATCTCGGATGCTTTTTGTGCAAAAGCAAGATCTTCTGCACTGTGAACCATTATTGTTAACTCTTCCGCCAAAGCTTTTTGCAGCTTACGCAAATGAGGAGCTGTTTCATGCTCGGCAATCAGGGCTTTTATTTCTTCAACTGGTTTGAAAGAAAATGTGAGCGCCATTTTACCCGCATCGGCATCGGGAAGTTTTAGCCAGAACTGGTAGAACTGGTAAGGAGATGTTTTTTCGGGATCGAGCCAAATGTTGCCGCTCTCTGATTTACCAAATTTACTACCGTCGCTCTTGGTTATGAGGGGGCATGTCATGGCAAAGGCCTCTCCGCCACCCTTGCGGCGAATCAGTTCGGTGCCGGTAACAATATTGCCCCATTGGTCAGCCCCACCCATCTGTAGTTTTATATTATTATGGGTGTGTAGATAATAAAAATCATAGCCCTGTATCAATTGATATGTAAACTCGGTAAATGACATGCCTGTTTCGAGGCGTTTCTGTACTGAGTCTTTAGCCAGCATGTAATTGATAGATATATGCTTGCCGACCTCACGTATAAAATCGAGGAAAGAATAATTTTTAAACCAATCGTAATTATTAACAAGAACCGCCGCATTGGGGGTAGCTGATGAGAAGTCGAGAAATTTCGCCAATTGTTTGCGAATACCCTCGCAATTCTTATTTATAGCTTCAATATCCAATAAATTGCGTTCCTGTGATTTACCTGAGGGATCGCCTACCATACCTGTAGCGCCACCAACCAAAGCAAAAGGTTTGTGCCCTGCTTTTTGCAAACGCATTAACAAGGTAATGGGTAATAAACTACCAACATGCAGACTATCGGCAGTGGGGTCGAAACCTATGTAGCCTGCCGTCATTTCTTTCATTAATTGCTCTTCAGTTCCCGGCATTATATCCTGTACGAGGTTCCGCGACCGTAAATCTTCTATCAGGTTCATCAATATTTTGTATTAATCCGCAAAAATAAGCTTTACAATGTTCCTTTTTTATAATAATTTATCATATATAGCAATGCTGAAATAGCCTGTAAAATTGCCATGAATTTAATAATAAATAATACCAAAGCGACTTGTAAATCAATACAGCAGGGCAAAAGGGAATAATGAATAATTTGATTGTTTTGTTTTTCAAAAATTGTTTCTATCTTTCGGTATTCATAGATTAACAAAATATTACGGCATTGAAACGAATATTACTCTCCTTAGCTCTGATACTACCTTTGTGCATACAGGCCCAGGAACATCATGAGATCGGGCTCTCTGTGGGAGTTGCTAACTATTACGGGGATCTGCAGCCTAAGCTTTTCCCAAGTGATGGTTATATGCCCATGGCCGGCATTACTTATAAATTCTTTATGACCCCCCATGTAGGCTTGCGTTTTGGCGTGAGTTATGCAACTGTAACTGCTGCCGACAGCCTTTCTGATATCCCCGCTAACAGGGCACGTAATCTTAGTTTTGCCAGCCATATATTCGAAGGACATACGGCTTTAGAAATAAATTTCCTGCCTTTTGACGTAAAACATTTAAAGATCACCCCTTATGTTTTTGGTGGTATCGGTGTGTTTTATTTTAACCCTTATGCTCAGGACCCTGAAGGACAAACTGTGTTTTTACGTCCATTGAGTACTGAAGGCGAAGGTTTGCCGCTATATCCAGACAGAACCGAATACAGCAATGTTACCGTTTGCTTTCCATTTGGTGGCGGTCTGAAATTCTTAGTGGGCAATACGCTTGTTATCACTACAGAATTAGGTTTCAGATATACTAATACAGATTACCTTGACGATGTGAGCAAATCTTATGTGAACCTTGACAGCTTATTGATATATAAGGGTAAGCTTTCTCAACAAATGTCATATAGGGGCAATCAATCAAGATATTGGGACGGGACCACTGTGCATCAAGGCGACGCCCGTGGTAATAGTTCGGCTAATGATATCTACTGGTTTGGTAGCTTAGGCGTTGCTGTTTATTTCAGGGCATTTGGCAATTTCAAAGACTATATCCAGAGCCGCTGTCCTAAGTTCTTTAAGAACGTACGCTAATCGTTTTATTTTTTCTTTATTGAATTATACCGATGGCACGATACTAAGTGATCGTTCACCATGCCTGCTGCCTGCATGAAAGCATAACATATTGTAGAGCCCGCAAACTTAAATCCTCTTGCCAGTAAGTCTTTACTCATGGCGTCCGATTCAAGGCTGCGAGCAGGTATTTGTTTTGACTCTTTCCACACATTTTGAATCGTCTTATTCCCGGTAAACTGCCAGATATATTTATCAAAGCTGCCAAACTCTTTTTGCACAGCAAGGAAAGCTTTTGCATTAGTGACAGTTGCAGCGACTTTCAGCTTATTGCGAATAATACCTGCGTCCTGTAAGAGGCTTTCCACTTTTTTATCGTTATACTTAGCAATTTTATTTACATCAAAATCGTGAAAAGCTTTTCTGAAATTATCCCGCTTATGCAGAATGGTTTTCCAACTCAGGCCAGCCTGGAAGCCATCTAGAACAATAAATTCAAATAGCTTTTTGTCATCGTGCAGCGGTGTGCCCCATTCTTCATCGTGGTATTTCAGCATCAATTCGTCCTCACCCGGCCATGTGCACGTTTCTATTTTTTTTGCAGGCATTGTTTTAGCTTTTTTTGAGGATCGTTATGCAATCGGTAATCGTTAATAATTTTTGTTCCCCGGTGCTAAAGTTTTTAAGGCTTAACATCCCCTTTTGCCTTTCTTCATCACCCGGTAATATAACGTAGCCAATATCCCTTTTGTTGGCATACTTCATCTGCTTGTCGAATTTAACAGCGTCCGGATATATTTCGGCACTTATTCCTGCAGAACGTAACTGCTTTAACACCTCTAAGGCATATAGTTCATTCTCTCCACCAAAGTTTAGCAGCAATACGTCAGCGCCAGACGCAAGTTGGTCAGGGAATAATTTCAGTTCTTCTATGACATCATATATCCTATCTATGCCGAATGATACCCCAACCCCTGATAAATCCTTCAGGCCAAATAAACCTGTGAGATCATCATAACGACCGCCGCCGCCTATACTACCCATCTGTACGGCTTTACACACTACTTCCACTATTACACCGGTATAATAATTCAGACCACGTGCTAGGCTTATGTCAAGCTCCAGTACGGAATCCCATTTACTATTTGCCAGCTCTTTATGATAGGACAATGTTTTTTTCAACTCATTGATGCCCTGTAAGCCTATTTCGGAGTCTTTCATTATTTCCTCTAAAGCAGCCAGTTTTTCTTCATTGGCACCTTTTACATTTATGACCTTCTCTATTTGTGCAATGCCATTATCTGCAATTCCTCTTTGTTGCAATTCCCTTGTCACGCCTTCCCAACCAATTTTGTCCAGTTTGTCAAGCGCGATGGTTATGTCCATCATTAATTGCGGCGTACCACACAGTTCTGCAATGGCTGCCAATAATTTTCTGCTGTTAATTTTTACACGCACCTGCGGCAAACCTAACTGATGGAAAGCTTCCTGATAGATGCATAATAGTTCCGCCTCGTTTATTAAGGATGTACTGCCTACCAC
>Ga0206934_1053_pt1 | contig 28567 bp, 22 predicted proteins | sample Alteio_BWOrgHeat_16_FD_152932 | JGI IMG/M metagenome (GOLD analysis project Ga0206934, IMG submission 152932) | Enriched cells from forest soil in Barre Woods Harvard Forest LTER site, Petersham, Massachusetts, United States -... | ecosystem: Environmental > Terrestrial > Soil > Temperate forest >...
TCAATTATCTCAACTTGCACGTAAAATTGCAGCACCAGGGAAGCCGAACGAGCGGGAATGGGCGATGGAGATCTGCCAAACGAATCCGAGCGACCAAACCTACATCCGTATCCGAAGTCAGCTAAAACGGCGGCTCCTTGGATCTCTTTTTCACCTTGAAATCCGAACAGGATCGGAGTTCCGAAAGGCATTATACCGAAGTGCCAAAGATGTGTTCTGCATTCGAATGCTTCTGGTATTTGGAGCGCGTGGGTTTGCGATCTGGCTTATTCCTCTCGCGCTCGAACGTGCCCGGAACTATGAATTGACCCAGGACCAGATCGAACTACTCCAGCTCCTTCGGCAAGATGCAACAATAAAAGGCCTCAGAAAACAATTTGCTCAGTATGTAGAAGAACTGGATGAAGCGCTTATACTCCGATCTGCTGAAATAAAAGTACAGGGGTTGGATGATGAGATTAACGTTGAGTTAGTCGGCAAAGCCTATATTAGTAAAAAAGCAACTGCCCTTATAAAGTCCGCTCGCCCGGAGGCGGCCGCGATCTTTGCGCAGCATCCCACTTTCAACATCGGACTAAGTTATTACCGCATCGCGTCACTGGCCGCGGAAAGCGGTGATGATTCCCGTTTGTGCTTCGATCTGTGCACACAGGCGGAAACATTCCTTGCCAGGTTCCCGCATTTGAACACCCCGCTCTATATCGGCCAATTTGCGATCAAGCGGCTGAGTTCCGCCATTGCCATTCAGGATTTCGCGAGCGCCCGGAATGCCGTCGAGGTTTGTGAACAGTGTTTTCCGGAAACGACGAACAACTGGTTCATCTGGAAAGAGAGTGAGCTGCATCTGCTGCTGCATTCCAACGCATGGGCAGAAGCTGGCGCGCTGCATAGGCAGATCACAACGCATGAGCGCTTTGGCATGCAGCCGGAGCAGGTGCAGCAAATGTGGGCGCTCTTGGGGCACTATACCTCCTTCGCGACGTGGGCACAGGAACGTTCCACGTCCGAAGCGGAAGCCAAACACTTTAACATCGTGCTCGACGAGGTAACGATCTATAAACGCGATAAAGCGGGGTACAATGCGGCACTCTATATTTTGCAGTATCTCATTCTTGCATCCCGCGCCGATTTCGACGGGCTGATCAAAAAATCCGAAGCCATCGTAAAATATATGGATCGGTATATGCGCGGCAGGCACGAGACCCAGCTATTCGGGTTCCTGAAAACGCTGGTGCTGCTCAACAAATACGATTACGATCTCGACCGAACCCGCAAGCGTGCCAGAAGGTACATCGAGCAATTCCTTCATATCGGCCGCGAGAACGTGGACGAAGCCCAAACCCTCCGCTACGACCTGATGTGGCAATGGATCTGCCAGTGGATGGGAACTAAGATGGGGGCGAAGCCGCTGAAGTAAGCCTACCGTTTCGCCCAGCCCTTCAGGCGGCGGCGTTCGGCTTGAGACATTTCTATCGGCGGTGGTGGGGCGTAGCCGTCCGCTATAGTTTACTTTATCAGATCGATCACGCCTATCGACGATTCCCCTCCTGCTGTAAGGCGCACGGCATAGGTTCCAGCCGGCAGATCTTTCATCTCGATCGAGACATCGTGGTCACCGACTGTTTCCATTCCATCGAGAAGCGTTCTTTGGACACGCCCAAGCGGATCGACGAGTTGAAGTCGAGCGATGCCCGGTTTGTCAAGATGGAACCTAATGGTACACCCGTCCTGTGCAGGATTCGGATAGCTGGCGACAGAGATACCGTTTTCCGCGATCGGGCTATTTCCGACTGCCAACGGAGCATGCCATGCAATATTATAATAATGAGCAAGGCTGCGAAAGATCCCGCTGCCTTCGGTTCCTGCATAGATATAGCCATCGGCGGTGCGGGCAAAGCTTGTGACGCTCACATTGGTAAGGCCGTCCACTTCGCGGACCCACTGGTTTTGGCCTGTCTCCAGCAGGAACACACCCGAATCCGTTGCCGCAAAAAGCTTCCCGCTCGGCGAGGAAAGAAGGGTCCGGATGTTCGTGGTCGTAAGGCCGCTATCCACGGAATTCCAAGTGGCGCCCGTATCGGTCGAGCGGACAACTCCCTCGCCCGGAATGCCCGCAAGCACCGATCCATCCGGCGCAATAATAAGGGCGGTAATAATGGCGGGCGAAAAGTTGGTCGTGAGCGGAGTCCAATGGGCACCGCCATCATCGGTACGATAAATTCCCCACACGATCTTCGTGGTATCGTCCTCATATCCAGCGGCAAAAAGGATTTGAGAGTCGAGCGCCGCCATCGAATATATTTTGAGCGATGTGAGTCCGTTGTTCACCGTAGTCCACGAGGCACCGGTATCGGTCGAACGAAAGATTCCCTGCTCATTACTCGAAACATACAGCGCGCCGGAAGGGGCGGTCATGATCGCAGTGATTTGGGCCCACTGCGAGGAAAATTTCTGAGCGCGTACGGACCATGTCGCACCGGTATCCTTCGAAACGTAGATGGAACCATTCGAAGCGGCATAGATCCCTCCCACCGAATCGATCCCAAAGGCAGTGGAAGCTCCGGGCGTGCCGGAGGATGGTGCGTAGCGCGTCCAGGTCACACCATTGTTCTTCGAATGCCACAGGCCGCCGCCCCAGCTGCTCGAAGCGAGCAACAGTCCCGATGGATGGGACATCAGGCTGCTAACAAAACCGTTCGGAACAGAAAAATCGGACCACGTCGCGCCGCTATCGGTGCTGCGCGACACTCCAAAAGAAGTTCCAGCATACAGGACTCCTGCGCTATCCGATCCGAGCGATTGCATGTATTCGTCGATCAGGTCTTTCGGGGAATGGATGTCGTTCGAATGGTCCTCCACCGTGCCGGATTTGGTACGAAATAATTTCATCGAATAGGGATCGCACGTAACGGCATTGCCATCGGGCGCAACGGCGATATAATTCATTCGACCCGGTATCTTCGGGGAAACGGACTTCCACGTGACTCCATCGTCGCTCGAGCTAAAGAGCTGGCCGGTATCGTTCGAGGTTCCCGGATAACTGCGAAGATCGTAAAGAAGGGAGTCCTGAGTCTGAGCCAAAGCAAAATGAACGATCGTCGCAGGTCCATCGACCTTTTGCCAACTCGCCGCATTGTCGGTCGATCGGTACAAACCCCAATGCGAACCGACGAGCAAGGAACCATCGCGCGTCCGTATCACCGATTCCCACCACCCCTGCTGATCGTTAATATTCAGGTCGATATTGTGCCAGGTCGCGCCGCTGTCGGTCGATTCGAAAATATAATCTCCGATCGCTTCAATGTCGCCCTGAGGACTCGTCGTAATACTGTAGATGGTATAGCCCGGAAGGACAACATTCCATGTATCGCCGTTATCGGTCGATTTTCGTATTCCTGCATACTGAGCCGTGTTGGGAGAATTCCCATTGCCGCCTTCATACAGGTCGCCGTTCGGCGCGATCGCGAAACCGGTATACGAATCGGTCGAGTTTGGTTCCATGATCTCCTTCCAGCTAACGCCGCTATCGGTCGATCGAACGATGGACGTGGACATAATGAAGATGTCCCCCTTTTTATTGGTCGAGACAGAATGAGCTGGCGAACCGCTGATCCCGGCAGTTCCCTCCCAAAACGCAGTTTGGGCACTACTGTTCGAAGCAAGAAGACACGCCGCCATAGCAAGGAATAGAATTCGAGTAAACATCGGAGTGGTTAAAGGGTTAAGAAATGTAATGTATAAAGACGAACATCGCTTACAAAACCTGACCGACCGAAAAATAATTACCGCTTCGCCCAGCCCTTTAATCGTCTTCGTTCGGCTTGTGACATTTCTATCGGCGGGGGCGGGGCGTAGCCTTCGACGACGGTTCTCTCAATTTCGATCCCAACGCGCTTTTCGATGTCGCGCATCAATGGTTCCTCTTCGGGGCTTACAAGTGTGATCGCCACGCCGGTCTTTTCCGCGCGCGCGGTGCGTCCTACGCGGTGTACATAATCATCCGGCGACATCGGTGGCTCGTAGTTGATGACGTGGCTGATGTCATCGATGTCGAGTCCGCGGCTCGCAACGTCGGTAGCAACCAGCGTATCGAACTTTCCGCTTTTAAAATCGGCCAGCGCTTTGGTGCGCTCCGATTGCGTGAGATTGGAATGAATTTTCGTGACATTCAATCTGGCATGGCTTAGTACGTGTGCCACCCGATCGGCATCGTGCTTGGTGCGTGTGAAGACGAGGGTACGAATAAATTTGGCCTCTCCCGAAGATAGTTCCGAAAGCAATTTTAGCAGAAGTTCCGGCTTTTTCAGCTTCATCACGGAATAGATGAGCTGCGTAATGCCCTCCGCAGGTTTGCGCCGTCCGCCGACTTCGATAAGCGTAGGATCGTGCGTTAATCTGCGCGCCAGATCTTCGATGTCATGCGAGAGCGTGGCGGAGAACATGAGCGTCTGCCGGTCGCGCGGGACGTGCGCGGTGATGCGTTTGATCTGGGGAAGGAATCCCATGTCGAGCATTCGGTCCGCCTCATCGAGCACCAGAAATTCGGTGGAGGCGAGTGAAATGACGCGCTGTTGGATCAGATCGTTCAAACGCCCCGGTGTGGCGATGAGAATATCGCAGCCCTTTCCAAGATCGCGCTCCTGCGTGCGCTGGCTCACGCCGCCATAGACGACCACGGCGCGAAGCCCGGTGTGCTGCGCGAAACTGACGGTCGCTTCGAGCACCTGCATGGCAAGTTCCCGCGTGGGTTCCAGCACGAGCACGCGCGGCTGCTCCTTATGCTTTGGCTTCGGCGAGCAGAGCAGGGAATCGATGAGGGGGAGCATGAACGCGGCGGTTTTGCCGGTTCCCGTCTGCGCGATACCGATGACATCGTGCCCTTCTAAGATGAGCGGAATACCTTCGCGCTGGATGGGCGTCGGCGCGGCGTAGCCGATCTTGTGAACGCGTTCGCAGATCTCGGGAATGAGTCCCAGCTCGAAAAAAGCTAATTCTTCGATGCCCGTTGCAGGGGCTTGATCGGTGGCACTATTCGTGGCACTGTTGGAGTGGGTGGAGTGTTGTTTTACCGCCATGTCGTCAGCTAAATTTTGCCATCTTCCTTCCGAATTTTTCATGCTTTGGCGGAAGATATTCATCTAAATTGGAGAACGTTATGAAACATGTTACATTCTGCCTTCTTCTTTCTCTTCTCACGCTAACATCAATTGTTCCAGTTTCCGCTCAGGTTCCCAGAACAATTTCGTACCAGGGTGTACTGACCGCAAAGGCCGGTACACCGATCCCCGATGGGAAACATGTGCTCCTTTTGGCGTTGTACGCCACACGAACCGGTGCGGTGGTGCTCTATAGCAAGCAGGATACTGTGACGACCACCAATGGTTATTTCAGTACACTTTTGGATTCGATCCCGACCGCGGTCACGTTCAATGGGCCGATGTGGCTCGGCGTATCCGTCGATGGAGGTTCGGAACTATCCCCGCGCGGCCCGCTGACCGCTGCGCCCTATTCGCTAAATGTTCCTTCTTCAACCGCAGCCGTTACGCAAATCACTTCGAACGATAAAACAGTTACCATTACCAATCCCACCGGCCCGACGGTCGATCTTTCCGTAAAAGCGCCGACCGTTACGTGGTCGAGCATTACGGGCGTGCCATCCGGGTTCCCGCCCGATGGCTCCGCCGGCGGCGATCTTACAGGATTTTATCCCACGCCCACGTTTGCTACGAGCGGCGTAACGGCCGGTAACTACACGAATGCGAATATCACGGTCGATGCCAAAGGCCGTGTTACTGCCGCCTCGAATGGAACGAGCAGTGGATTTTCGCTGCCGTATAATGGAACTTCGTCTTCGCCCGTCAGCTTCCAGGTCGGGAACGCTGCAACGACAGCAGGTATTGCCATCAAAGGAACGAGCAACACGACGAGCATTCTGAACTCCCCGACGGGCGGCGTCTATGGAACGAATACGAATACTTCTATCAATGCTTCCGTTTTCGGAGTCGTGGGATACGTGAATTCACCATTTGCAAATTCTGCTGGTGTCTATGGATTCAACTTCGCTCAAACGGCAGGGGCGGGTGTGTTCGGATCGGGCTATAACGGAGTTCTGGGGGTTGCCAATGGCGGAGGATATGCGGGAATCTATGGTTCCAGCGGCAGCAACCCCAATGCGTATTCCGGATATTTTACCGGCGGCGCTGGCGTTGCTTGTGTAGGCAATTGGGTGGTCACTAGTGGAACAAAGTCCGCGTTAGTTCCTGTCGGGAACGAATGGCGGAAGCTCTATTGCGAAGAAGCGGCGGAAGTATATTTCACGGATTACGGTTCGGGAACCCTTATCAAGGGCCGCGCACATATCGAGCTGGAGCCTACTTTTTTACAGACGGTCGCGATCGACGCGGCAAACCCGCTCAAAGTTTTTGTGGAAATGAATTCAGCTACGAACGGCGTTTACGTCACGAAGGACGCGACCGGATTCGACGTCATCGAGAACGGGAACGGTACTTCAAATGGCGCGTTTGACTACCGCATTGTAGCGAAGCGCAAAGGGTATGAGGGTGTGCGCATGGAACAAGGCCAGCCGCCGCAATCTCTGAATGCTTCAAGATAATTTTTACTGTCCACTGTCCTAACTATCCACTAATTCATTCTTGTCACCATGTATTCTTTCATTGTCGTTCTTCACATCATCAGCGCCGGCGTTATCATCGGCCTCGTTACCAATGCGATCATGGGAACTTCCATGCGCAAAAAAATGAAGGGCACGATCAGCGAACTTGGCTCGATCCGCTCTGCTGCCATGATGGCTCCTATCATGGCAAATATCGGCAGCATCGGTTTGCTGCTTACGGGTGTGACCCTCACGCTGATGCAGTATTCGTTCTTTCCGTTCTCCACGCTGCCCTGGCTTGCGATCATGCAAACCGATTTTCTCGTCATCATGGCGATCTCGGGTGCGGTGATGATGCCGAACGGAAAGAAAATTCTCGCGCTGGCGAATTCGGAACTTTCCGGCCCCGGCGCCGCCAAAGGCGCAAGCGATGCGTTACGCGCACTCGTCGCAAAACAATTCACCTGGACGATGGTCCTTGCAGTCCTCTTTTTCATCGCGATGATGGCTGGCGAATCGAAATCGCTAATGTGGGTGAAGGTGCAGTAAGCTTGGTCTGAACCTGGATTTATGGGATGTGTGGGATTAATGAGATGGCATTAGGGTTTGATGCCACGATCGTTAATGGACTTTATTTTTTATCCCCAAAATCCCACACATCCCATAAATCCAGGTTTTAACTGTGTCTGACATTTTCATTTCCTACTCCTCGAAAGACAAAGAAAAAGCTGAGCAGCTTTCGGAGCACCTTGCCTCTGCCGGACTTTCGGTGTGGATCGATCAATCGGGAATCGATGTCGCTACGAGTTGGTCAGGCGAAATTGTCGATGCTATTGAAGGATGCAAAGCATTCGTAGTTTTGCTTTCACCGAATTCAATTCTATCGAATAATGTAATAAAAGAAGTCTCTCTTGCTGCCGACCAGAAGAAGAAAATTCTTCCACTCGATCTCGAGCCTGTCGAACTTCCCCGGGATTTAAAATATCATCTTGCCGGCATCCAGCGCGCACCGATGACAAACATTGACGCCGTCATTCGCGCGCTTACAAAGCTGGGAATTAGTCCGGGTGGCGAGGGCGCCACCCTCCACGCGGATCTCGGTGTCGCGAACCCCCGCGTGGGTGGTGGCGCCCTCGCCACCACACCCATTATTGATGATCGGAAATCTTTGATGATCCTTCCATTCGAAGATCTCTCCCCAACCGCCGACAACCAATGGTTCGCCGATGGCATTGTCAGCGAAATGATAAGCGCACTTTCGAACGTGAAGGCGCTGCGTATTGCCGACAACCAAGCTACGAAAGAGTTCCGAAACTACCACGGACAACTCACGACCTACGCTCAGACCATGAACATTCGCTACTTCGTTACGGGTGATGTTCGCAAATTCGGCGATCAGATAAAAATCAGTTCCCGCCTGCTCGACATCGAAACCGGCGACCACCTCTGGCAGGATTCGATGAAAGGAACGATGCAGGATATTTTCGATATTCAGGAGAAGGTAGCCGAGAAAGTCGTCGAAGGGCTGAAAGTGCATCTCGGATCGGACGAAAAGAAAAAGCTCGCCCAGCGCGGGACGGAGAATGCCGAAGCGTATGAGCTGCATCTGAAGGCGAATGAGTATTTTGAACGCCAGACGAAGGAAGGCTTCCGGCTCGCCGTCCAGCTCTACACCGAAGCGATTCATCTTGATACCGGCTATGCGCGGGCGTATCAGGCTAAGGCGAATGCGCTGTCATCGCTCTACCGCAGCTACGACCGTGATTCCGCGCTATTGGATGAAGCGGAAACCCTTTGCAAGGAGGCACTGAGGCTGAATACTGATCTGTTCGCGGTCTATGGCCCTCTCTCGTTGATATACATACACCGTGGCATGCTCGCCGAAGCGGAGGAAGCTGCAAAGGAATACATCCGGAAAGACCCGCAGAACTATCTGAGTCATAGCACGCTCGGATTTTTCTATGGCAATACCGGCCAAGATGCCAAAGCGATTGCACCGTTTGAGGAATCGATTCGTTTGGAGCCGGATAATCTTACAGGCTTGTTCAATCTTGTCGTAGCCTGCTCCGAAGCACAAGAGCGTGAGAAATGCTCTCACTGGGCTTCGATGGCGCTTCCGCAATTCGAGCGTCATCTCAAGCTCCATCCCGATGATGAGAACAAGCTGGTCTGGCATGCTATCCTGATCCTGATGAGCGGCAGAACCGAGGCTGCTCATACGGCTGCAATAGGATTAAAGAGTCTGAAGGATGGCAGCTCCCTCTACAACATCGCCTGCCTCTTCGGCAAGCTTGGCGACAAGGCGGAGGCGCTCGTGACATTCCGCAAATCAATCGAGGCGGGATTCAAGAATACCCGGCATCTGAAGGAATTTCTGACCGATGAGAAAGAGGGCATCGCCGCCCTTGCCGGTACGCCGGAATATGAGATCGCTCGACAGATGGTGGAGAGCTTGGAACAGTAAGGTGTGGGACAGGCTTTAGCTTGTCCCAAAAACCTGACGCAAGCTAAAGCATGCGCCACACCTCACGGGAAAATCCCATAAATCACAGTTCAGACGATGTGACCTTTCCACAAACGGCGTGTTATCAACCGTTCGACTCAATTAATATGCTAAAAATGACTACTTTCCACAAAATCATGCGGCTTTCGGCTGCTTTGGTCCTTACGGTTTGCCTCGGCTCGATGATCGGCAGCACGGCTGCCCGAGCCACTTCCTTCTCATATACGCCGGACACCATCACGTTCTCCCCGACGAGTTCGGATTCGGTCATTGCGTATGTTCGCATTGTCTATAATGGCGATACGACCGGACCCGGCACCCATATTCACGCCTGGGTAACTGAGGGATCCTCGTATTTCGGCTGCCCACACGACACGATCTTTACCAGATCATATATTTATCTACGCGTGGCCTACAAGCCGCAGTCTTCCAGAGTCTATGGGCAGATCACCATTTCGGACGATACGGTCACGAGAACGGTCTATCTCATCGGAAATGCGTATGTGGCCGAAGATAGCTATCTTTATGGCACCGGGCCGTACTTCCCGACCAATGTTCTGGAAGGACACGATACCTGCACCACGATGAGCCTCATCAATTATGGCACCGACCACGATACGATCGTTAGCGCAGGGTGGTCGCATAATCCGAATGGCATTTTTACGTGGGACTCGGTCTCGCTTCCGCTCATAATGCCTTCGCACGACACCGTGCACTGGACGTTCTGCTTCAATGCGCCGAACAATACCAATATTTACACCGATACCTTCATCGTCTATTATCATGACTCCGCCAGCCAGACCCGCTCGTTCTCGCGCGTTGTCACTGCACAGGCGTATGTGCCGGAAGATGGATCTCTCTATGCTATTGGCCCGTATTTCCCGAGCAATGTTCTGGAAGGCCACGATACCTGCGTAACGACGAAACTCATCAATTATGGTTCCGACCACGATACGGTCGTAAGCGCCGGATGGACGCATAATCCGAATGGAATTTTTTCGTGGGATACTGCTTCGTTGCCGCTCATCATGCCTGCGCATGACACAGTAAGCTGGACGTTCTGCTTCAACGCTCCGAATAACACGAATGCCTACACCGACACGTTCGTGATCTATTATCACGATTCGTCAAGTCAGACGCGTTCTACGTCGCGCGTTGTTTCTGCCGCTGCGGTTGTAGCCAGCGACGCCGAACTTCAGCTCGAAGGACCCTACTTCCCGTCGTACGTTCTGGAAGGCCACGATACCTGCACATACATGCGCTTATTCAATGCGGGAACCGACGTCGATACCGTCGTCAGCATGTCGTGGTCGCACGATCCCGCTGGAATTTTCACATGGGACTCGGTCTCGCTTCCGCTTACCCTTGGTTCCAATGACACCGCTTTCTGGACGTATTGCTTCAATGCGCCGTATAATACGAATACGTATTACGATACACTCACCATTCACTATCACGATGCAGCCGGTACCACGCGGTATGACACGCGCATCGTCTATGGCAGAGCCTCGGTATTGGAAGATGCCGGCCTGTCAGCCGTCGGACCGTATTTCCCCGATCATGTCAATGAAGGCACCGACACGTGCACAACCATGCGGCTTGTCAACGCCGGATACGACGTCGATACGATCGTCGGCACCAGCGGGAATTATCACACAGGATGGACGCACAACCCGAATGGGATCTTTACATGGGACTCTGTTTCGCTCCCAACGACGATCGGTGGCGGCGATACCGCATTCTGGACGTTCTGCTTTAACGCACCGCACGATACCAATCTGTATGTCGATACGTTCGTCGTCTATTATCACGATGCGTATAGCCAAACGCGGTATCTTTACCGCATCGTCTCCGGCAAGGCTACCGATCCTTCGATCGTGAATTGCTATGTACTCGGTGCCGGTTCATTCCCGATCACCAACGTCGGCGATACGAGCGAGGTGCGTATGTATGTTCGCAATTATCTCCACACGTCCACCTCGCTGACGGGCATCCATATTTCGGGAACCGACGATGGTGCGTTCCGTGTGGATTCCTCCAGCTTCCCGATCAGCATCGATTCCAATGGGTACGGATTTGTGATGCTGAAATTCATTCCCAACCGCACCAGCGGCAATTTGGAATATACGTCCACGCTGAACGCAACGTTCTCCACGACGGATACTTCGCATTGCCGAGAGGCCACAGCTTCGCTCGTCGGATACATGCCGCAAGCCTGCTCGGATACGGCAACGGTGGATATTGACACGACGGGAATTCACGATGTAGATGTGACGGGCGATTCTGTGCATGAATACGCGCATCGCATTGACATCGTCAATAATACGAACAATACGATCATCGTAACGAACGTGCGCTTTATCGACTCGACAACGCACTTCTATATTTACCAGACGATTCGTCCGACGCCGGATACGCTTGCGCCAGGTAAGGGCATGGCCGTTATCATCCATTTCTATGGCGATTCCGGACAGCATTATTACGATACACTTGCTATCACGATCCAGAATGGCATCACGATGTATGGCGGCAAAGCGGTTCCGCTATCGGGTTCACCAAGCACGTTCTATATCAACGTGAAGGGCACGGGAGTGGCAGCAGCGCCTGCGAGCGTAGCGATCACGCAGCCGAATGCGCCGAGCCTGATGCTCTATCCGAACCCAAGTTCGGGTATTGTGAACATGCAAGTCGATGGCGCAACGAACGCCACGTTCGAGGTCATCAATCTGCTTGGTAACGTTGTTGCAAGCCATGTGGGAACTGGAATGTGGCAGTTCGATGCCACTTCAGCCGGTCTAACTAACGGAACCTACTTCGTCCGCGCAACAAGCGACGGCGCAGTAACGACGAAGCGGATCGTGCTACAAAAGTAAGAAGTTCAAATATGTGGGATGTTAAAAGGGACGCGCAGTGCGCGTCCCTTTTTTATTTCTGCATACGTCATTGCGAGGAGAACATTCGAAGCGGAGCGGAGAATGTTCGACGAAGCAATCTCTTCGCTAAGTCACTGAACCGCACCTTAACTCAACTCATATTCGATCTCGAACACGACCTCACTGGTAGCCGAATGATAGTTCGCTTTCCCTGTGATCCCCGCCAATGCGCCGGTTCCCGAATCGGGAAGAATGGTCAGATTCCCGTTCAACATGCCCTTATCGAAGGTGCCCCGGTCATCCATTACGAACGAACCGGCTTTACCATTCAGCGTTCCATCGAATCGCATGAGGCCCACAAACGTAGCCGAAGTATTATGCTGATCCGCATCATCGGAGTGTCGGTAAAACATCTGCCACTCGACCGATGCCGTGCCCTCGATCTCGCCAGTGAACGCGAGCTCGACCGAAGCTTTGGTGAGCTTCTTATCTGCGGCGATCTGGTCGTATGCTTTCTCATCCCACTTTACAGGTTTGAATGTGCCGGTTGCTTTCATGATACATTGAATTATAGATTGAATGACAACAACACATAGATCTCAGCGTAAGATTGCAGAAGAGATGAAATCAGGCATTATGAAATCATTGTACTTTATTGATTTTCCGCGTAACAATACGATCCCCGATGTGAGAAACGCACAAATAGGAACCACGAGCGAGCGATCCCATGCCAATAGAAGTTGTCGATGCGGGAAGAACATTCCTCGATGCAACAGATTTGCCAATAGCATCATAGATCGTGATTTGGATTTCGCTTGAGTTCGTGTTTTGCACGAACAACTCATCTCCCGCCGGATTGGGATAGACCGTAATATCCTGTTCGGAGCTTGGAACTTCCGCAACTCCGGATTGTACACCCAGCGTTTTCACAGCCCAGTGATTATCTTCGTTATCCGACACACAAAGCGAAACAGCCTGACCGCCAATACCCAATACTAAGCTCGGAAGCTCTACCCAACTCGCGGCTTGCTGTGATGTACGTGGGCGAAAAAGCGCGGTGCCAAGATTCAGAGGATGTGTCGCAGAAGAGTTCACATTTTGAATTGAAAAATCTACTGCATTGCCGTGGCTCGTAAGGGAAGATACTAACCAACCAGCCGGTGGTAAATAAGATGCGAAACTCACGACAGAAGAATCCCATGTATAGGTCGCTTGAATGCTTGTGATAGAGGGCCAGAGTGAATCGAGATTGATCTGTGTACTTAGGTCAACTCCGAGCGTGAGCGAATCAAGTTGCCCATAATACGCGGAGGCAGATTCCCGGTGAAGCATCGAAGGTGCACCAAGAAATGGTGAAGCAAGTATGCCAATCAATTGTATGGTCGTGTCTTGCGCCCCGGAACCGAGATTGTATCGAAGGTGCAACAGGGAAGTATCAGGCCCACTCGTTCCCGCATAGCTAACAAGAATGCTATCGACAGAAGAAAGTACCCGAGGTGCAGTTCGCATATCAGAAATTCTAAATGCCGATGAACCTGTGAGCCAAAGTGAATCAATATATGCTGATAATATGGCACAACCATTAACGTCCACCGGAATTATTATATCAATAGGAACGCAAGAAGATTGGGTGATTTGTGAAATATTTGGGAAGAATAATGCGTTCGGACTCTTTCCATTCCGACCAATGCTATATTGGAACAGTGAACCTGGCGATTTATCATCAAATCCAAATACCTTGATACTGTCGCAAATCTGAATGACAGAGAAACGTGTATCGTGTTCGGCGCTTGGCCCTCCAATCGAACTCCACATAAGCCCCTTATCAGAAGAGCAATAAAATCCACCATGATAAATTGAATCATGGGCAGCTCCATCGACGCTTACCTGGCAAAAAAGCATATCTTCACTTATGCCCGCAATATGCCCTGTAACAAGATAAGGAAGTGCGGAAATACTTTCCCAAGTTACGCCAAAATCTGTCGAGCGAAATATCTGAGGTGAGTATGGCATTCCGTTGGTAGGGCCTTCAGGAGCTGCATAGAAATCAGATGTACCAATAACGCCTAAGACCGACCAAGATTCAACGGTCATAGTTGAATTTTGCCACGTGAGTCCGCCATCAGAGGTGTACAGCCAATTCTGACCCCGATAATCGCTTATTACACCATGCATCGAATCAACAAAATCTACACAATTTGTACTACTAAAAAGACCATTTAAAAAAGTATTTCCTCCATCGGTGGAGATGTGTCCATTGTTGAGAAGATCAGTTACAATCATAGCGGTTGGTGTAATTCTGACCGCTGTACCCGATCCGACGAGTTGTGTTTCGTTCCATGTCAGTCCTCCGTCAGTTGTATGCCAGAGCGCTTTATTATTAAATATTATTGCGGAAGATGCCATTGCAATCCAGCCATTCATAGAGTCTACCATGATTAAATCCCCTATTTCCCCTCCGCCGACAAAATTGGTTGGAATTGATACTTTTTTCCATGAGGTACCACCGTTGGTTGTTTTGTATAACTCAATTGGTGCAGGCCCATTATGGATCAAACCCGGACTTATACCGAGTCCGACAAATCCGATGTTCGCATCAAGGAATTTCGAGAAGCAAATGTATCCATCAAATGTTGCTATTTTTTTCCACGACTGAGCATTCCCAGCGTCGCTTACAAAAATAGAAATCAAAAATCCAAGAACCCGAATAAATCTCATACTCATAGCAAAAACAACCTTGCTCGGTCGGTTTTGTTACACCTGATCTGAGATTTTCGTTCACATTGGCTAAATTGGCCTCAAAACATCACCGCTTTATCGCAACCGCAACCTTCCCAACCAACACGCCGCCGGAAGTAACCCGCACAAAGGCCACGCCATCCATCGCTGGGAGCGAGAGAGGGATGTTCTGCTCACCTGCCCCAACGGAACCTACATTCTGAGTTCCGATAAGCCGCACGGCGGCATCGTAGAAATTTAGTTTTACATCTTCGAGCGTCGATGGAGTTGTAATTCTTAGCGTCGCATTGTTCGAAGCCGGATTCGGCGTTACTTCGAGTGCAGTTCCCGTTTGCCCGTTTGTGCCAACGGTCGCCTGACCGCTCGATCCCTCGCCTGCAAGCTGAATCTGGAACGTGCTGCCACCGCCCTCATCCGTCACGATCGTGACCGTTGCCGCATAGGACTGCGCCTGCCAGGGCTGAAAACGAACGGTGATCGTCCCGCTATCATTGGCAGCTATCGTACGAAGCGATGTATCCTTGAAGGAAAATACAGCGTTGGGATCGGTGAGCGTATAGCTAAGGATATTTAACGGTGCCGAACCTACATTCCGAAGCATGATCGGTATGTTGGCGTTCTGATTTATTTTTACAGTTCCGCATTCCACGCTTGCACTGGCGTTGAAATTCGAGGTTCCCTTATTTACGGTATGCTGATAGTAGATGGTTGGGCGTCCGCCCGTCGAATCCATCCAGATGAGGTGCAATGTGCCATTGGCATCGACAATAAATGGTTCCGTCGCCTTATTGGCTGCGGGGACCAGCACGGAAGCAGAGTCCCAAGTCACGCCGCCATCGCCGGAATGCTGAAGATATTCTGCGCCACCAAAGAGCCACCACACAAGATAGATATTTTGTCCATCGCGTCCGATATTGGGATAGGCTTCATTACCATTGGCATTCGTTATTTGCATGGGCGCTTGCCAATTCGCACCGAAATCCGAGGACTGCATGAGATAGATCTCGTAGTTACCTGATTGCCTGTCGCCGTACGCCAGATCGACGTTCGCACCGGAAACATGCAGAATAGGGAAGTAGCAAAACACCGTAGAGTGCGTAAGCTGTGTCTCCGGTTCCCATGTTACGCCATTATCCGTCGAGCGACGATACCATGTTTCCATTATGTTCGTTCGATTATCGTTCCACGCGAGATACACATATCCGCTGCCGCAAGCAATAGATGGATCTTCCGAACGGCCGAGTGCGTTCGAAATACGGACGACGGAATCCCACGTCGTCCCATTATCCATCGAGCGGCGAAACCAGACCTCGGAGTTCCCAGAAATGGCGCTGTTCAGCGCAACGCACAACATTTGCCCCGCACATGTGATCGAAGGCCACCAATAGTAATTCCCAAGCGAAACGGGTTTTTCCCAGGTGTTACCGCCATCCTGCGAACGGAGATAATAGGAGACGTAGGTGGTATCCCGTGTATCGCGATAGGCGATATGCACTGTGGAACCCGAAACGGCAATGGAAGGGAATGCCGCAACGCTGGGTAATTCTGTGAGTCGTTGAACAGGCCCCCACGTCACGCCGCCATCGAAGGAATGTTTGTAAAAGATCGCGCCGCCATCCACATTATTATCTTCCCAAACAACATGGACGCTATCCCCGCTGACCGCGAGGCATTGGCCCATGTTCTCGTTCAAACGGGCATTGGTATCGGCGGAAAGTTTGATCGGCGGCTGCCATTGGGCAAACAGGGTAGCAGGCAAAAAAGCGCAAAATAGGGCGAAAAGGGCAAGTTTGATGGTCTTCATAAAGCATTGAAAATAATAACAGTAACAATGCCAAACCTCGAAACTCACGCCTCGGAAATGGCCTTTTTAGGCCACTTTTGGCACTGCCAGCCCGCCATGGTTAATGAGCGCCACGCGCGCGGAAGCTCCCATGCGTCCCAATGACGCATTTAGGGCATCCTGCGCATTATTGCTTTGAGAGAAGCCGAATTTGGCTGGATCGTTCATTCCGGGGCCGTTCGCAACAAACGTTACACGCGATGAACTGTCGAGCACTTCCCTCATGGCGGCAAGCTGCGCGCCAAAAGCTGGGTGCCGAGAAAGTTCTCCGCTCTTGGTCATGCGAAGGATCGATTCGCGCGATTCTGACAAATGGTTAGCAAGGGTTGCTGTTAATGGAGAAACGGATTCCAGCAGCGGGGAAACAATAACGATCTCGCCGCCTTGCTTCAAAATTCCCAGCGCGGCATACAACGCATGAGTGGCATGAACGATGTTCGCGTCGAACGGATGGGAATCGATCATCACGATGTCCGCGCGTTCGGGAACGGAAAAGTTGTACATCTGCGCCGCAACGTCCGCGCTCACACGATAGACGCTCGATGGTGCGCCGGTTACGCACGCGGTCATCCCAAGCGTACGGTCGATCACAAGGTCGATACAGAACTTAAATGCAGGAACGAAATTCAGCAACTCGCGCACCATCGTACGTGCTGGATTCTCTGCTTTGCCGAGCGTTGAGGAAGCCGGTAGTCCTGCTGTTGTGAGATAGATCTCGCTCATTAATTCTTCGCTCGCAAGACCCGGAAAAACAAGCGAACCGCCGCCAGTAAATCCTTTAAAGCGATTGGGATACGTGCCGCCAATGCCGATTACAAGTGAAGCATCGCGAAGCCGCGCGTCGGCTTTGATCATGACAGGGCCGTTTGCAGTGTGTGCCGTACCGAACGTGTGAAGATCCTTCTCATGGGTATCGAGCGCAGATTGAAATACATTGTACTTCCGGCGCATTTCCGCACCGATCTTGCGCTCGACTTCGGCATTCGAACTGGCGCGATGCCCGCCGTTGGCGATGAGCACCGTAACGTTCGAATCCTTCACGCCCGCCTCATGCAATGCCTGCGCGACATGATAAAAAGGAAAAACCGTCGGCGTTGGCTCCAGCGCGTCATCAAGCACGATGAGAACGCGGTCGTCCGGAGTGGCTAATTCAGAGAGCTTTGGGCTGTTAACCGGATGCTCGAAAGCCTCTGACAAAATTTTCTCGCGGTCAACGTGCGCCGTTTCAAGCGGGCCATATGCACCGATAAAATTGGCATCGGGGATTTCAACTTCCCGGACGTTGGGGTAATAGGTGTAGTAATAGTGCATTTAGAACCTGAACCTGGATTACGCAGATTTTGCGGATTACGCTGATTAATCTTGTTAGGATTTGATTGATAGAAAACGAGTAAACACAAAAACTTAGTATGATGCTCCTTCAAATCCATCCTGGAAATCAGCGTAATCCAAGTTCATCCCGCCTTCATCAACCGCTCCGCTCGATCGGCTACGCGCAGCGCCTCGATGACTTCATCGAGATTGCCTTCCATCACTTCGGCAAGATTATAGAGCGTGAGATCGATGCGGTGATCGGTCAGGCGGTTTTGAGGGAAGTTGTAAGTACGAATTTTTTCGGAGCGGTCGCCGGAGCCGATCATCGAGCGGCGCTCGGCGGAATATTTCTCTTCGGACTCGCGCTTGGCTTTTTCATACACACGCGCTCGCATGACCTTCATTGCCTTGTTGCGGTTTTTTAATTGGGAACGTTCCTCCTGACAGCTCACCACAATTCCCGTCGGAATATGTGTGAGCCGCACCGCCGTTTCAACTTTATTGACATTCTGTCCGCCTTTGCCGCCGGAACGAAATATATCGACGCGAATATCGTTCGGATTGATGTCGATCTCGATCTCCTCGACTTCCGGCAGCACTGCAACCGACGCCGCGCTCGTATGCACGCGGCCTTGCGTTTCGGTCTTCGGCACACGCTGGACGCGGTGTACGCCGGACTCGAATTTCATCTTCGCATACACATCCGTTCCCGAAAGCGAGAACGAGACTTCCTTATAGCCGTCGATCGTCCCTTCGTTCACTTCGATTACTTCGAGCTTCCAACCTTGCTGTTCGGCAAAGCGCGAATACATACGGAAGAGATCACCGGCAAAGATAGCAGCTTCATCTCCGCCGGTTCCCGCCCGGATTTCGACGATAGAGTCGCGGGAATCATTCGGATCGGGAGGAATGAGCAGGAATTTTATCTCCTCTTCCGCTTTGGCATGTTCCGATTCGAGCGAGCGAAGTTCATCCTCAGCCATTGCGCGCATTTCTGGGTCGCGGGTATCGCGGAGCACCTCGCGCGCACCTTCGATATTCCGCGTTAGCCGGTCATATTGATGGAACGCCGCTTCGACAGGCTCCAGCACGCGCTTTTCCTTTGAAAGCGAGCGCAGTTTATCCAGATCGGAGGCAATAGCGGGGTCTTCCAGATCCCGCGCGATGCCTTCGAATTTCAGGTGTACTTGCCGCAGCTTTTCCAACAAATCCATGCGTAATGATCGATCATAATCAATAAGTGCGCCGTAAACGCGATTGGGAGGGAGATAGTCCCGATGCAGCCAAGTGGATATTAGGGCTTAAGAAGGATCTCTATAAATGCATCGGATGAGCAACTATCAACCCTGATCAATGAAACCGAAGTGGAACCACTCGATGTCCCAAATTTTGAAGTACTCGATTCAGAATTGCTGATGATTTCAGCAGACAAATGCGACAATTGAAGCACTAAAGGAATATGAGCTGACAACGAATTATCCGATGCCATTGTGTATGGGATATTTACCAAATCATAGCTCTGATCTGAGCGATTAACATTCTCGATCTGGCCCTGTGAAATGTCGGAGGAGCTACTATACTCCACGTGAATCTTAGTGAAAAGTTTTTGTGATGAATCGCGCTGAAGTGTCACACCCCATGATGCAATCCCAGAAGTATATTCACTTGCACCCCATTGCTGCTGGATGCCGAGCGAGTCCAGTGCAGTCCAACTCATTCCTCCACTCCAACCAGCGAGCGTCTTGGGAAAAGTGTCCGTCCTCTCAAATGAAGCGTTGACTGTGTCGATAACAGAATTATCATTCCTTATCTCCATCACTCCAAGGCCATGAACAGTGACGGAAGCAAAATGATAATGAATTGTATCAACGTTGAAGTGTGAAGTGGTGTCAATGTGCTTGATAGTATCGGGCACAGAAGTGGGCGAACCAGTTGGATGAGAACACGAGGTTACCTCGAACGCTAAAACCGATAAAAGAAGACCTAATCGAGCATTTTTCATCATTAATACCCTTTATCTATTTAGAATAACACTCCCAATCCGATTTTGTTACACCCCTATTTCCTCCCCTCTCACCACCAACTCCGGCACAACCAACTTTATCTTCGAAAAACCGCCGAAGTAGGCGCTTCGCTTCATGCGGCGAGCCTTAAATCGGCAAGCAGCGGGAGAGTAAAATCGTTCGTTTCTGCAAGGCGCTTGGAATAGAAGAGAATCTCGACGTTCTCGACTTCATTTGTCTGCGGATGTAATCGCACGACAATTTCATCGTCGAGCATCTCGGATTCTTGCCCGGCATACGGCTTGCATGTATCGAGATAGAGAATGTCTCCGATTTTATCGTAACAAAATTTCAATTTCCCTTCCATAATGTTCTTCTTAAAGTATCGCTTCCTCCCCGCTCACCACCAACTCCGGCACCACCGACTTCATCTTCGAAAAGCCGCCTCGCACGTTGGTGATATGCTCGAAATTATGGCGGTGCATAATGCTCGCGGCAACCATCGAGCGGTAACCGGCGGCGCAATGCACGAGATATTCGCGCGTTGGGTCAAGCTCGGCTAAGCGCGATTCCAGTTCCGCAAGCGGAATGAGTTTCGCGCCTTCGATATGGGCGGTTTCGTATTCATCCACTTTGCGCACATCGAGCACTTGCGGCCCTGCCGCGCGCGCATCCGCAAATTTATCCGGGTCGATCGAGGTAACAGTGTCAACAGGCTTGCCGGCATTCAACCATGTTTCGAAACCACCTTCGAGATAGCCCCGCACATTTTCATATCCAATTCTCGCCAGGCGCCGCACCGATTCTTCCTCGCGCCCAGCAGGTGCAACGATCGCGAGTGGAGTTGAAATACTGATTAATGTTCCCGCCCACCAGGCGTATTTATTATCAAGACCAATGTTCATAGCGTTTGGAATATATCCCGCTTCGAACGCATCGGGGTCGCGCGTATCAAGCACGAGCGCGCCGTCTTTTATGGCTGACTCAAACTCGGAAAGTGTCAGTGCGTGAACATTCTTGGTAAGAACATCCGCAAGTGGAGCATATCCATGCTTGTTGATCTTTGCATCGTCGAAATAATATTGCGGCGGAGTGGGAAGTCCATTTGTTAGTTCTGCAACGAACGCCTCGCGCGTCATCTTTTGGAGAGCATAGTTCGTCTTCTTCTGCACACCGAGTGTGGACCATGTTTCCTTCCCGATATTCTTCCCACATGCGGAACCTGGCCCATGCGCGGGATAGACGGTGATGTCGTCCGGCAACGACTTCAATCTCTGCATCGAATCGTAGGCCATGGAAGCAAGCTGCTCTTTCGTCATTGTTCCGCCAAGCAGATCGGGCCTTCCCACATCGCCAACGAAAAGCGTGTCGCCGGTGAAAATCGCTTTTGGGGTTCCCGATCCATCGCGCAACAAATAGCACGTCGATTCCGGAGTATGTCCCGGCGTGTGCAACGCTTCGATGGTTATCTTTCCGATCTGGAAAATTTCTCCATCCCGTGCTTCATGAACAGCGTAACTTGTTTCTGCATCGGGACCGAACACGATCTCTGCACCCGTCGCAGCAGCGAGATCGAGATGACCGGAGACGAAATCGGCGTGAACGTGCGTCTCGAAGACATACTTTATCTTCGCGCCGCGAGATGCCGCCATTTCGATGTAAGAATCCGTCTCACGGATCGGATCGACGATGGCGGCTTCGCCCTCGGACTCGATATAATAGGCCGCCTCGGCCAGACAATTGGTGTAAAGTTGTTCGATGTACATAATTGCATGAATGCTTAGTTTTCGAACATAATTCCTTTCGATGTATCATTGGCCATGAAAAGCCGTATTTTTGTGCAGATGTCCAATGAATTTACCTTTCAGAGCCGCGAGGAAAAAAAGAATTACGTCGAGCGCATGTTCGGCCAGATCGCTCGGCGGTATGATTTTTTCAACCATTTTCTATCCTTGGGATTTGATTATGCCTGGCGGCGAAGGGCGATCGGGGTTCTGCGAGAACGATCGCAGGCTGGAAGCACTGCGCCACGTATCCTCGATATTGCCTGCGGAACGGGTGATCTATCCTTCGAGGCATTGCACCAAATTCCGGATGCTCAGCAAACAGGTGTCGATCTTGCCGAGCCGATGCTCGAACTCTTTCGGAAAAAAGCGAGTGAAAAGCATCTTGACATTCGAATTGAACGGGGAGATGTCGAAGCGCTGCAATTTGCGGATAATTCATTCGATGGGGTAACCATTGGCTTTGGAACTCGTAACTTTACGGACTTGCTGACAGCCTTTCGGGAAATTCATCGCGTTCTGAGGGCGGGAGGGGTATTCGTTAATCTTGAACTTGCCCGCCCGCGACCATTTCCGATGAAGCAGCTCTATCATTTTTATTTCGATATGCTCTTGCCGGCATTCGCAACAATGTTTTCCGGACACCGATCGGCGTATCGATACTTGCCGGACTCACTACGCCGGTTCCCAGATCTCGAAGCATTAGCAGATATTTTGCGACAAGCCGGATTTCGCGATGTTATATTCGAAACGCGAACGGCAGGGATCGTGGCGATTCATTCGGGAATTAAATAAGTGAAAGAGCAAATAAAAGCCCTCTCGAAGGAAACGCTGATCTACGGCGCAAGCACCGTCATCGGGCGGTTCCTGAATTTTTTGCTCGTCCCGTTCTATGTGAACGTTCTCGACCCCGCGATGTATGGCGTCTCGGCCTCGATGTACACCTACATGAGCTTCTTCAATATCATTTATACGATGGGACTGGAAGCCGCATATTTCCGATATGCCTCTCGTGGTGATGATGAAAAGAGGAGCACTGAAGAGGAACGAAAATTATTCAGCGGGCCATTTCTCTTCGTGCTCCTTTTCGGCGGGTTACTAAGCATCGTCATAGCAATGCTCGCACCGGCGCTTGTGTGGCCCGCGTTTCACGACCCAAAGATAGACATCTCGCCATGGGTTCCCGAATTCACACGCATCCTTCGCATCAGCGCGATCATCATTCTATTCGATAGTCTGAATGTCATTCCCTTCGCTGCGCTGCGTATCGACCGGCGCGCGAAATGGTTCGGCGTAATACGGCTAACGGGAATTGTCCTGACGCTCTCCCTCAATCTCGTTTTTGTAGTTGGGCTACACAAAGGGGTCGATGGGATATTCGTCGCCAACCTCATTGCTTCAGCAACAATGCTCGCCATGCTTGGTCCGACGATCGCACGCAGGTTCGAATTCCGGATCTCCTGGCCGACGATGAAAAAACTATTTCCGTTCGCGCTTACGAATGTTCCCGCCTATCTCAGCGCGATGATGGTTCAAGTGATCGACCGTCCCATTGTGCAGGCGTTCCTTGGCCTTGCGATGCTTGGTATCTATCAGGCAAATTATCGAATGGGAATTATTATGATGGTCTTTGTGAGCCTGTTTGAATATGCCTGGCGTCCATTCTTTCTGCGCGAATCTCGTACAGATGATAAACGCGCGCGGCAAATATTCTCCCGTGTGTTCACTTATTTTATGGTCGTCGCGTGCATGGGGTTCCTTGTGCTTGTTCTGTTCTTGCCAGACCTGCTTGTGCTGCGATTGCCTTTCATCCACCACGCCATTTGGAAAAAAGAATATCTTTCTGGCATCAACATCATTCCGGTCGTGCTGGCAGCGTATATCTTTCAGGGCATGTACACCAATTTCATTGCGGGAATTTATATTAAAGAGCACAATAAAGTGCTGCCATTCGTAACCGGCCTCGGCGCGACCGTGAATATCGTTACCAACATTATTCTCATTCCCACGATGGGCATCATGGGCGCTGCGCTGGCGACACTTTTTGCCTATATGGCAATGGCGGGAGCGCTGTACTCACAATCGCAGAAAGTGTATTTCATCCAATACGATTGGCGGCGCGTGGGATTCGTTGCCCTACTGGTTGTTCTCGGATTTTTTATTGATTTTTATCTTGTAAGCCCATCGCTCGCAGCAGCCGAACGGGTATTGATAAAGTGTGCTCTGCTTCTTGGCATTATGCTGATACTCTTTCTGACCGGATTTTTCTCAAAAGGAGAGATCGAAGCACTGAGGTCGTTGATCCGCATTCCTCGCTCACGCATTATAGGAACTCCAAAAGAAGCTCTTCTTCCCGAGCCATTAGAAGCAAGCGCCGAACGCAGAGAAGGTCAATAAGTAAACAGCGATATCATCGCGTAATTCGCGAAATAAGTTTATCGACATAGCTTTGATGTTCTGGCGAAACGACGTCTTCACCTTTTTTAAGCTGCGCACCGGTTAATCCGAACCTTCGTTCGCGGGTTTGGTATTCGCGAATGGCTTCATACAGATGCTCGCGGCGGAAATCGGGCCAGAGAGTTTTTGTCACATGGATCTCGCTATAAGCAAGTTCCCAAAGCAGGAAATTTGAGAGACGTAATTCACCGGACGTTCGCACCAGCAGATCGGGGTCAGGCATTTCTGCGGTTGTAAGTGATCTGCGAATAACTTCTTCGGAAATATCTTCGGGCGACATTTTCCCACTCCGAACCTCAAGCGCTATCGTCTGCATAGCTCGAATCAAATCCCACCTTCCCGAATAACTCAGTGCAAGGGTCAGCGTCAAGCCTTTATTTTTCGAAGTCCGTTCGATGGCATCACTAAGTTCTTCCTGAACACCTTTCGGCAGAAGGCTCGTCTGTCCAATAGTTTTCAAACGAACGCCATTCTCCAGCATTTCCTGCATTTCATCGCGCAGCATTTTTACGAGCAAACGAAAGAGCATGGATACTTCTCGCTTCGGGCGCTTCCAATTCTCCGTCGAGAACGCATAGACCGTGAGATAGCCAATGCCGAGTTCCCGCGAGGAGCGTGTCACATCGCGAAGGCTTGCGATTCCGGCCTGATGTCCCGCCGCGCGCGGCAAACCGCGCTCTTCAGCCCAGCGGCCGTTACCATCCATAATGACGGCGATATGGCGTGGAAGTTTGCCCAAAGCGCGCAATTCATGCTGGACGCGCTTGTCGTCTTCCGTCTGCTGATACTTATCGGGGCCGAGAAATTTACGCATGATATAAGATACCTAAAAATAATATCGAGCCGAAATATTCCCGCCGAGGGAGTAATTCATTCCCGTTCCCGAAGGTAGATTATTCGATGGTTCATAGTTCGTTTGTCCTTTCAGAGATACGTATGGAGCAAATGCAACTCCTATACTAAAATGAGAATTCAACGAATATTCGGGTCCGGCTTCGAGGATCAATGCGGTCGTATAATAGCTAACACCATTGGTTGATGATGTTGTAACGCCGTTGGCCAAATAAGAAGAGGAGTATGATTCCTTGTAGCCGCTAAGTAACACTCGCGGACCAAACACGATCGACAAATTCTTTTCCACGGAATCGATCCAGAAATAACCCAGACCAAACGTTGCCGATTTGTTGATTGAGCTTGAATATGTCCCAAGTCCATTTGTCGAATAAGAGGCTGCAACCGTGGCTTCTAGTCGCCAATCCTGTGCTGTCCAACCAAATGTAACACCATTTATTAAAACACCACTCACATAGCTGCCCAAATATCCAAACCCGAAGCGGGTGGTCTGCGCTTCGACGGATTGACTTAAAGAAATTCCAAGAATGATTAAGCTGAGGTAACGCATAAAGTTAAAATGGTCTTAATAACGATTATTACAACGTGTGGGAATTCCAGATGTTTCGCACCTCGAAACAACTATTTTGTTAGCTTTGAACTTCCGAAATAAGTTCTTCCGCTTCACCCCTCATCGGTGCTTCCGCAATGATCCGAATGATCGGCTCCGTATTGCTTGCACGGGCATGAAGCCACGAGCGTTCGAAATCAATCCGGATGCCATCTTCTTTGTTAATTCGCACCGCGCGAGAAGCGAAGTGTTGTTCGATTCCCGATAGGACTGTTGCGACTTGTATGGGACTCATCAGTTCGATCTTTGATTTTACGATTTCATATCGTGGCAACTCCTCGCGTTTTTTAGAAATCGGACCATCGAATTCAGCAAGAGCAGATAAACATAGTGCAACGCCAACCAGCGAATCGCGTCCTGTATGCACCATCGGCAAGATCACGCCGCCGGAACCTTCGCCGCCGATGATCGCATTCGACTCGATCATCTTCTTAGCCACATTGATCTCACCGACCGGAGTGCGAAGAACTTTGGCGCCATATCTTTCTGAAATATCTTCGACTGCTCTCGTTGTCGAAAGATTCACAACGATTGTTTGCCCTCGTTGTGAATGCTTCAGCACATGCTCTGTTGCAAGTACGATCGTATTCTCCTCGATAAATGGCTCCCCATTCTCCATGATGAACACTAATCGGTCCGCATCAGGATCGACAACGATTCCCAGATCGGCTTTCTCTCGCAAAATCGCTTCTTTGAGTGATGTAAGATTTTCAGGAACCGGCTCCGGACGATGCGGGAAAATGCCGGAACCATCACAATGCAATTCGATAACATCCGCCACGCCGAGGCTATGCAGTAATCGAGGATGAATGAACGAGCCGGATGCATTCACGCAATCCAACACTACTCGAAAATTTCGTTCTGCTATCTTATCCCTATCGACGAACGGAATATCGAGCACCGCCTGAATATGCTGCTCGACGAAATCCTTGCCATCGATCACATCGCCGTACTCTTCGGGTGCCACGGACTGCGTCTCACCTGAATCTACAATGTCCCACAGAACTTTATTCTGCTCGGCATCGAGGAATAGTCCAGCCTGCGAGATAAACTTCATCCCGTTCCATTCGCCGGGATTGTGGCTTGCGGTGATGATGATGCCGCCAACAACTTCCGGCTTCACTTCTGCCGCCATCATCACGGTCGGGGTGGGAACCATGCCGAGCGTCAGCACATCGCATCCGCTCGTCAGCAATGCATCGATCGCGATCTCATAAAATCGCGATCCACCCAAACGTCCATCGTAACCGATGGCGACGGTTCCCTTGAAATCATTGTAGCGCGCAAAGCTGGCGGCATAGCGAGCTACGATCTCAGCGGAAAGGCCGTTTTCTTCTCCAGCAATACCGCGCAGGCCGGAAATACTACGTATCAGCATACTAAATTTCTCTTGACCGAAGGCCAGCCGGAGTAAGCACAGAAAACTGACCGAGCAATGAATCTCCGTCTGATCGAATCAGCGAACAGACTTTGCTGGCTCTCGATTTGTAAGGCAGATTGTGAATGCGCAGGAGTAGCACACCCGCTGAGTGCAGATGATTCGAGAAAACTAATTCGCCAAAATCCTTATCGTTCGTGATAAGCAATGAATTAGATTCTAAAGCCTCGGCAAGAACATCTGGGTCAACGCTTCCCCGAGTTCCTTCTACGATCCAACTAACCGAATGACCGTCATCGCGAAGCTGTCGAACAATTTCAGCACCGATATTCTCATCCGCAAATATCCTCATGCGTAGTTGACAAAGACAGGCATAACATCCTCGTTGCGGATCACACCCGTTGCATAATCCAAGGCGGCATGAATCCCTTCTCGCGTAAGGCTCGGATATTCTTGCAGCATTTCCTCGATAGAATGGTATCCAATTTCTTCAAGTATGAACTCAACACTGAGCCGCGTGCCTTCGATGGTTGGTTTCCCAACTAAAATATTCGGATCGCAGATAATTCGTGGTTTTGCCATATTACCAATACGCTGAATGCATAGATAGTGTTCCTATACCCCCTCTCACGGCAGGAGAGGGGGTTGATCGAGGCTTTACGAAGTCGATTGTGTTGCCCCTGCTGCCGGCGTGGAACCCGAATCCGGCGCACCGCCTTCCGCTATGGACTTACGCATGTTCGTATCCGACTGCAAATTCTGCAGATTATAGTAATCCATCACGCCCAGATGTCCGGAACGGAATGCTTCTGCGATCGCCATCGGAATTTGCGACTCTGCTTCGACGAGCTTTGCGCGCATTTCCTGCACGCGAGCTTTCATTTCCTGCTCCGTTGCTACGGCAGCGGCGCGGCGCTCTTCGGCTTTCGCGCGAGCGATCTTCAGTTCTGCTTCGGCCTGATCGCTCTGCAATTTGGCGCCGATATTATCCCCGATAAAGACATCGGCAATATCGATGGAGAGAATTTCGAATGCGGTTCCCGCATCGAGTCCTTTATCGAGCACCACTTTCGAAATGCGGTCGGGGCGCTCCAGCACTTCCTTGTGTGATTCCGATGTGCCGATCGTTGTGACGATTCCCTCGCCGACACGAGCCAGGATCGTGGCTTCGCCGGCGCCGCCGACCAAACGCTCGATATTCGCGCGGATCGTAACGCGCGCCACAACACGCACCTGAATTCCGTTTTTTGCCACAGCGGGAACTTGCGGCGTTTCAATGACTTTCGGAGTGACCGAGAGCTTAACGGCTTCGAGCACATCGCGGCCAGCGAGATCGATCGCAGCAGCGCGATTGAAATCCAACTCGATGTTCGCTTTCGCGGCAATGATGAGCGCGTTAACGACGCGCGGCACGTTGCCGCCCGCGAGATAATGCGCTTCAAGTTTTGGGATGTCAACCGGAATGCCGGCTTTCAGGGCCGTGATCTTCGACCGCACGATCACGTCCGGTGGAACTTTCCGCAATCGCATCCCGACCAGGTCTGAAAAGATCCGAACGTGAACTCCCGACGACAATGCCGTGATCCAAAGACCAAGCG